>Ga0102924_1000044_pt1 | contig 136097 bp, 122 predicted proteins | sample PaiPotPPM11metaG_FD_80116 | JGI IMG/M metagenome (GOLD analysis project Ga0102924, IMG submission 80116) | Iron sulfur acid spring bacterial and archeal communities from Banff, Canada, to study Microbial Dark Matter (Phase II) - Paint Pots PPM... ...
GTCGAAACGCTCGACGCGTTCGACGAAGCGCTCGATGCCGCCAAGCGCGAAGCGCTGGCGGCGTTCGCTGACGATGCCGTCTTGCTCGAGAAATATCTGCGCGACCCGCGTCACATCGAGTTCCAAATCCTCGCCGACGCACACGGTGCGACGATTCACCTCGGCGAACGCGAATGTTCGATTCAGCGGCGCCATCAGAAAATCGTCGAAGAAGCTCCGTCGGTCGCGTTGTCGCCGGAGTTACGCGCCGAAATGGGTGCAGCGGCGGTTCGCGCCGCGCAATCGGTTGGATACGTCAATGCGGGCACCTGCGAATTCATGCTCGACGCCGAAGGCCACTACTACTTTCTCGAAATGAACGCGCGGCTGCAGGTCGAGCATCCGGTGACGGAGCTCGTTTACGGCATCGATCTCGTTCGCTGGCAACTTCGTATCGCAGACGGCGAGCATCTCACGATCGCGCAAGACGACGTGCGGCCGCGCGGCTGGGCGATCGAAGGGCGCATCTACGCCGAGGATCCCGCCAACCATATGCTCCCGTCCACGGGAACGATAACGCATTGGTCGCCGCCGGAAGGTCCGGGCATTCGGCTCGACGCCGGTGTTACGAGCGGCAGCGAGGTCAGCCTCTACTACGATCCGATGCTGGCGAAACTGATCGTATACGGCAGCGATCGGATGCACGCGATCGCGCGGCTCGAGCACGCGCTCGAGTCTTTCGCGGTCGACGGCGTGCGCACGAACCTTCCGTTGTTGCTGTGGATTGCGCGCGATGAGGCGTTTCGCAACGGCGAAACGACGACGAGCTTTCTCGCGCAGCGTCTCGACGAGTCGGCGCTCGCCCCGCAGGCCGCCCCGCGGGAAGCGGCGCTGTTGTGCGCGGCGGCGTTGCTCGCCGACGGAAAAGCGCCGTGGCGGATTGCCGGCAGCGGCATCCCCTTGCGCCTGTCCCAGAACGCACGCGAGACGTATCTCATTGCCGATGCAACCGAAGGCGGCGACACCTGGACGCTTTCCGGCGACGTCACCGGGAGGTTGCAGGTGATGCGAAACGGCGACGGCGTTCGCTGCGTTTTCAGCGACGAACGTTTCGGCGGCAGCGTCACGTACGACGAACGTGCGATCGTCGTCCACTTCAATGGACAAACCTATTCGTTTGCGCCCGCGAACCCGCCGGCGATTGAAGCCGCCGGCGCTGCGCACGCCGGCGTGGGCGACGGCCGCGTTACCGCGCCGATGCCGGGAAAGATCGTCAAAGTCGCCGTGCGCGAAGGTGAAAACGTCGGCGAGCGCGCGCTGTTGATCGTTTTGGAAGCGATGAAAATGGAACACCGCATCGAAGCGTCGACCGCCGCCGAAGTCAAGGCCGTGCTTGTGAAGGAAGGCCAGATCGTCTCCAGCGGCGCGCCGCTGGTCGAACTTGCATGAGCGCTTTGCAATGAGGCTGCCGAAATCCGTAACGCTGTTCGAGATGGGCGCGCGCGATGGACTGCAAAACGAGTCGGAGCTCGTGCCCGCCGATGCAAAGGTTCGCTACATCGATTTGTTGTCCGAAACGGGGCTGCGCTGGATTGAAGCGACGTCGTTCGTGAGCCCTAAGGCGATTCCGCAATTAGCCGACGCGACCGAGGTCTTCACCCGCATTGCGAAAAAACCCGGCGTTCGCTATCCGGTGCTGACGCCGAATCTGAAAGGCTACGAGCGCGCCAAAGCGGCCGGCGCCGACGCGATTGCCGTCTTCACCGCCGCGTCGGAGCATTTTACGAAACGCAATATCAACATGACGATCGACGAATCGCTCGACACGTTTCGCGACGTCGTGCGCGCGGCCAAGAGCGACGGCATGTGGGTGCGGGGATACGTTTCAACCGCATTCGGCTCGCCTTTCGGCGATGCGGTGACGCCCCAAGCGGTGGTTGACGTCAGCACAAAGTTGATGGACATGGGCTGCGATTCGCTTTCGATCGGCGACACGATCGGCGTCGGTGTGCCGAGCCAAGTTGACGAACTCGTGCCGCTGCTGGCCGGCGAGATTCCGCTGGATCGCGTTTCCATGCACTTCCACGACACGCGCGGCACGGCGCTCGCCAACGTGTATGCGTCGCTGCAAAACGGCATCGCATCGTTCGATTCCTCGGCCGGCGGCCTTGGCGGCTGTCCCTACGCTCCCGGCGCAACCGGCAACGTCGGCACCGAAGACGTGCTGTATCTTCTGCACCAAATGGACGTCGAGACGGGCGTTGACATCGCCAAGGTGCGCGCCGCTTCACGCTTCATCGCCGACGTCGTCGGCCATCCATTAACGAGCAAAGCCTTCCAAGCCCTGGAAGCCTCCCAACCCCCTATGTCATCCCGAGCGGAGCGAGCGTAAGCGAGCGCAGTCGAAGGGCTGAGCGGAGGCGCGAAGCGCCGCAGTCGAAGGACGAGCGGAGCACCCACCCGGTGTCATCCTGAGCGGAGGCGCGAAGCGCCGCAGTCGAAGGACCGAGCGGAGGCGCGAAGCGCCGCAGTCGAAGGACGAGCGGAGCACGCACGAAGTTGGTGCGCGATCGAAGGACGCCGGCGCTTCTAGTAAATGTGCGGGAGCATGCGCGACGTGCGCGCCCGATAGGCATCGTACTCGGCGCCAAACTCGTTTGCAAGAAGATTCTCTTCGGCGTTCATGCGCCCGGCCAACGGCACCAGCATAAACGCGACGAGAATGAGTCCGGCAATCGAACGAAACGCTAGCGACCATCCGATCGTCGAAATAATCAAACCGAGGTAACTCGGGTGCCGCACGATGCTGTAAACGCCGGTCGTGACGAGGGTATGGCCCTCTTGGATTGCGACGAGTCCGCTAAAGCGGTTCCCGAGCACGTACACCGGCCAGATTCGCAACCAGCAGCCGAACGCAAAGAGTGAGACGCCAATCCAACGGCACACGTCGCCGTCGATTACCCAAAAGCCAATGCGATCGGTCCAGGCCGGGATTATGCCGAGCAATAAGCCGACTACGGTGAATACGACGAGCACCCAGCGATTTGATCGATCTTCGCGGACGCCGGGATTCACGTTGCCGCCGGCGGCAAACGCGTAAAACGCGACGCCGAGCGAAACGACGACGAGCGCCGTGCGCGCCGGACTAGCGAAGAATGGTCCGATGCCGCCCCAGCCGATGACGGCCAGCGCGAGATACGCCGCCATCGCAACCAGCGACATCAGGGCGCGCAACCAAAGACTCATGTGATTTAGCGCTGCACCGGTGCGGTGGAGCGGAGGATGCCTTGCCCATCGGAAGCGAGATACAAATACCCGTTGAGCCAGCGGATCTCCCAAAAACTATGCGCGACGAGGCCGGCATCGAGGCGATGCCACGTGCTGCCGTTGTCGCTCGAGAGGTACGCGCCGCGCAGCGTCGTGATCGCAACGTCGGGTACGCCGTGCGTAATGCGTTGATTGTATCGAATCGCGCGCTCGGGCGAATAGACGAAGGCTTCAGGTGTCGCCGATTCCGACTCGCGTACATGCTCCACACCGCCGCGTTGTAAACGGTGTTCGCGATCGGCGCGAGCGCGCAGCAGCGGCGCGTTGACGACGGTGGCGACGCGCGTAAACGAGCGTCCGCCATCCGTACTCCGCAATACGAACACGTCGTTCTTCGTATCCACGCTCGAAGCCAGCACGACGTGGCCGTCAACCGGTGAAATCGTTATCGCGTACCAAAACGGCGTACTCGGCACGCCGGTTGCCTTCGTCCACGTTTTTCCGCCGTCGCCGGTCATCGAAATCGACGACTTTCCATGGGCGAGATCGCTCACCAATATATGCGGACCGTAGCGCTGATCGACGACGATCGCGCCGGCCCAGACAAATGGCCAGCGCAGCCGCGATATCGTCGATCCGCCGTCGCTCGATCCGTAGACGCCCTTGGGGCCAGGGAATCCGAGATTCACGTTCGGTCCGGAGATGACGTACATCTTGAGCGGATTGGCGGGATCGAAAGCGATCGGCGTCGTCATCAGGCGGCTTGGAAGAATGCCGTTCTGCAAACTCGCATATCGGACGCACCCGTCCGCCGAAACGCTCAAACCCCACGCTTCGTCGTACGCGTAGCAGACGTTCGAGTCGCCCGGACGCAATTCGTTAAAGCCATCTTCGTAAAGATTATTATTTAACGTCCACGTTTTGCCGCCGTCGCTCGTAGAGTGGCTGCCGAAATCTTGCAGCGACGTCAATAGCCTCGTGCCGTCGGGGGAGACGGTGAACCGGCGTGCCAGACCGATCGCCGCTGCTGCGCTAACGACCGTATCGTTGAAGTGTCCGTAATCGTATTTGGAGCACGTCGGTTCGTAGTCGAGGCCCTGATCCGACGCTACCCAGCAGGCGTCGTCGCTGCCGTTGGGCAGCGTCCAAATGTCGCGCACGTCGATGACCGACAAGTACGCCGCGTTGTGTACCTGCGGATTGGGCGACCCATCGCCTGCAATGTAATACATGCAGCCGTCGGCGCCGACGTACAGTTGATGCGGATGAACTCTGCTATACGCGATCGCTTGCGTTCCGAGGCCATCGCTGTAGTAGACCCTCGCCAATACGGTGTTCCACGTTTTGCCGCCATCGGTGGAAGCGTGCAAATCCTGATCCCACGCGCCGTCGTTGGAACTCGCGTACAGCGTCGACGGCGTGAGCGGATCGACCGCGATTTGGTGCACGTCGGGTTGGCTGCCGTCGGTTCCGGTGTGCTTATGGTACGGGAGTTTTCCGACGTTCGTCCACACCCCGCGCGAAAAACGCCAAATGCTGCCATCGCTCATGCCGGCATAAAACGCCTGGCCGTGGGCGCCTTCGACCGCACCGAACGCGCGGGGTTGCACGTCGCGCGTGGCGGCGAGTTGCACGTTCCACGTTGCACCGGCATCGTTCGAAACGAGAATGCCGGCCGCCGTCGCCGCAAACAGCGCGCCTTCGAATTCCACGAGTTGCGTCGCGCCACTCGTGCGGTACACGCTCGACCACTGCGTGCCGCCGTCGGTCGAGCGGAAGAGGCCGTCGTACTCGCTCGCCGCCACGAGCAGCGACGCGTCGCGAGGGTCGATCCACAGCGCGTTGACCGCCGAGCTGCTGACGCCCGACGAATCGGTTAAGCCGTCCATGACGCGCGTCCACGAACGTCCGGCGTCGCTCGTCCGCAGCACGCCGGCACTCGAATACGTTTCCAAACCGGTGCCGCGTCCACCCGCGGTATACATCGTCTTCGGGTCGCGCGGACTCACCGCGTACGCGTTGACTTTTCCCGACGTCGGCAGCGAATCGTACATGCGCGTGGGACCGACGGCTTCGAAATGCACCCGATGCGCGGCGTCGCTAGCGTCTTGCGGCGCCGGCGGCGCGGTGCCGGCGGCGAGCGGATTAAAACTACCGCGACAAGCAACGAGCAGCGTCGCCGCTAGCAATGCGGCAATCCTGTAACGTGCCACGCGTAGTTGCATCGGTGTCACCATAAACGCGTAGGAAGGTGTGCGGTCGAAGGGTTTCTCGATGCCTCGAATGGCGCCCTCGGCTTTAGCACGAATAGCCCGGCCATGACGATCGTTCGCACCGGCATCCTTTACGATGGAACCCTCGAGCCGCCCGAGCGCAACGTCGATCTCCGGATCGACGGCGGCCGAATCGCCGAGATTACCGCCGCGTCCGGCCCGTGTGACTTCCAGGCGGCGTGTATCACGCCGGGGCTGGTCAACGCGCACGCGCACCTCGAAGCCAGCGGCGAGCCCGATTTGATGGGTGCGTTTCAAAGCACGCCGCCCAACGAACGACTGCTCAACGCGGTCGCCAACGCGTGCAAAACGCTGAAGGCCGGCGTGACGACAATTCGCGACGTCGGCTCGTCGAGCGGATTTGCGCAGAGCGTGCGCGACGCGATCGAAGCCGGCAAGATTCCCGGACCCCGCATGCGATGCGCCGGCGCGGTGCTCTGCATGACCGGCGGCCACGGCTGGCCGATCGGCCGCATGGTGGATTCGCCGTGGGATGCCCGCAAAGCCGTGCGCGAACAGATGTGGGCGGGCGCCGATTGCATCAAACTCATCGCAACCGGCGGCGTGCTGACCAAAGGCGCGGTTCCCGGCAACGCACAGCTCACGCCCGACGAACTCGGAGCTGCGGTCGACGAGGCGCACCGTCACGGCCTGCGCGTCGCCGCGCACGCCATCGGTACGATCGGCATCAAGAATGCGTTGCGCGCCGGCGTAGATTCGATCGAACACGCCACGTTAGTCGACGACGAAGCCATCGAAATCTTCAAACAGCGCCGCGCATATTTGGTTCCTACGCTGAGCGCACCGACGTGCATCGTCGCGCACTTGGAAGACGGCGGACAGCCGCAATACGTCGTCGATAAAGCCCGCGGACTCAACGACGTCATGCTGAAGAATCTGCGCCATGCGTACGATTCGGGCGTGCGTTTCGCGGGCGGATCCGACGCCGGCACGCCCTACAACTACCATGAGAACTACCCGCTCGAAGTGGAACTAATGTGGTCTATGCTCGGCATGACGCCGCAGCAAGCATTACATGCCGCGACCGCCGTTGCGGCAGAGCTCATCGGACTGCACAAAGGCATTCTTGCAATCGGCGAACCGGCCGACATGCTGCTGCTCGACGGCGACGTGGGCGAAGACGTTCGCGCGCTGCAACGCCCCAGCGTCGTTCTCAAAGGCGGCGTGCTCGCATGACGGCAACGACTCCCCCGGCCGCGATTACCGCACCGGTCGCCAGTGCCGCGCCGATTTCGGGAAGCCCGATTTCGCACGTCATCGTCGTCATTCAGGAAAATCGCACGACCGACAACTTGTTCGCCTCGTCGGTGCTCACCGGCGGTCTCGGATATCCCGGTGCGAACGTTACGCAAGCCGCGCGCGTCGGCGGAAAGACGATTGCGTTGAAGCCCGTGCCGTTCGAATATCCGGCCGATCCGCGGCACACGCACGCCGCACTGGTTGGCGAGTGGAACTACGGAAAGATGGATGGGTTTGCCAAGGATGCCGTCTATCCCGACCCCGGCTTTCCGCCCGCGCCGCCGAATTTTCCGCTCGCGTACGTCCCTGCGTACGAAACGACGATCTACCATCTGCTGGCGCAGCGTTACGCGCTCGCCGACAACAACTTCGCGCCCCGTCTCGTTCCGACGTTTCCCGGCCACATGTATTTGATCACCGCGCAGAGTCAGGCCGCCGACGATCCGACCGATCCGCTCACCTGGGGATGCGATTCAAAACCCGGCACGACGGTACCGATTTTTGGAAACGGAGAAGCCGAAACGACGCCGGGAATCTTTCCGTGCTTCGACAACCCGACGATCGGCGATCTGCTCGATCGCGCCGGCGTTTCGTGGAAATATTACACCGGCGCGTACGACGCCGTGGCTGACGCGTGGGTCAACGTCTACGACGCGATTCGCCACGTTCGCTACGGACCGGATTGGCAAAACGTCATTTCGCCGATGTCCGACGTCTTGAGCGACATCGCGCACTGCAAGTTGCCGCAAGTCGCGTACGTGACGCCCACCTGGATGGCGTCGGATCATGCCGGCTCGCTCAGTAACGGCGGCCCGGGATGGGTCGGCTCGATCTACATGGCGATCACGCAAAGCGACATGTCGGCCGACTCATCGTGCCGCTACTACGGCAACACGGCGATGATTTTAACGTGGGACGACAGCGGCGGATGGTACGATCACGTTCGGCCCCCGGAAGGCCCGAACGACACGAGTTGGGGATTTCGCGTCCCGATCGTCGTGATTTCACCATGGGCGCGATCCAACTACGTCGCGGGCAAAGCGTTTCGACCCTACGTCTCGCACACGCAGCGCGAAACGACGGCGATCGTACGCTACATCGAACACAATTGGGCGCTGGGCACGATGGGCGAGCGCGATTTGGGCGGCGACGATTTAAGCGATATGTTCGACTACGCGCGCCCGTCGCCCGTCCCGTCGTTTACGCCGCTGGCGTTCGAGAAACTCATTCACCGAACGGATTGGAATCTCGCGCGCAGCATGCACGATACGCACGTCGTCGACGACGACCGTTAGCGCGTGGACGAGCGTTTGCGCGGCCTGCGGCTGGCAGTGCTGGCGTCGATCGCCTGGCCTTCACCGCCGAAAGGCTACGGCCCGTGGGAACAAGTCGCGTTCGACATCGCCGACGGCATGCGCCGGCGCGGCCTCGACGTCACGCTGTTTGCCGCCGGCAACTCGCGGTTCGAGGGAAAACTCGCGTCGGTCGTTCCGGTGGGACTGAACGAAGATCCCGCGCTCCCCGGCGACATTTACGGTGCCTTGCATATCGGTGAACTTTTCCGCCGGGCCAGCGAATTCGACTTGATTCACAACAACTTCGACTGGAAGCCGCTCACGTACGCGCTCGCATCGACCACGCCGCCAATGCTGACGACCGTGCACGGCTTTTCCAATCCGAACATTCTCGCGGCCTACTATGCGTGCGCCTGGCGCAGTTTTTTCTGCTCGATATCCGACGCCGATCGCGACCCCGGGCTCGACTATCTGGCGACCACCTACAACGGCGTGAATCCTCGCGACTTTCCGTTTACACCGATGCCGGGGGAGTATCTCGTTTTTCTCGGGCGCTTTCATCCGGAGAAAGGCACGCATCTCGCCATCGAGATCGCCAAGCGCGCCGGCGTGCGCCTCAAAATGGCGGCAATTCCGCACGACGAGGCATATTTTCGCGATCGGGTGCAGCCGCACATCGACGGCGATCGCGTGCAATATCTCGGTGCGGTCGATCGTGAAGCCCGCAATGCGTTGCTAACCGGCGCACTCGCGCTCGTGCATATGACGACGCGTCCGGAGCGCTTCGGGATGACGATGATCGAGGCGATGGCGTGCGGTACGCCGGTCCTTGGCGCGCGCATGGGTTCGATTCCGGAAATCGTCGTGGACGGTGTAACGGGTTACCTCTGCGACGACGTCGAGGATGCCGCTGCGAAAGTTCCGGAATTGTCCTCGCTCGATCGCCGTGCTTGCCGTGCACGCGTCGAATCGGCGTTCACCGTGGAGCGTATGATCGATCGCTATCTGGCCGCTTATTCCACCGCGCTCGACCTACGGCTACCCCCCGCGCCGAGCGACGAAAAGCTTCGCGCCCGGGCTCACGACTGGTGGGACCGTCCGATGGCTTTCACCGATATCCCGCCCAAACCTAAGAGTCTCGGCTTTTAGCTTGCCCGAAACGAAAGCTGCGCACGCGTACGTGTCATCCTGAGCGGAGCGAGCGAAGCGAGCGCAGCCGAAGGACAGTTTCAGAGTTTCTTCATGAAGCGCACCCACACTTATCAGTAACGTTTCCTTCGCCCGGCTCTGACGTTAGGAGGCTGTACCAATGCTGCTACGAGTCCGTTGGTCGTTCGCATTGGCTGGAATCGGCATACTCTTCGCGGCCGCGTGCGCGGGGAACGGCATGACGTCACTCCCTATCGGCGGCTCCGCGACGTTTCGCGCGCAGCCGCACACCGCCGGCTTAGGACCAGTCCTCTCGTCGGCCCTTGGCGGCAGCGTTTTTGGGTGGGACATGGACCAAACCGGCAACGACGGCGTGCTGACGGAAGCCGTTACGGCGCGTGTCGGAACCACGTTCGGGGTTGAGACCTTCGACGAGCCGAGCGCAACGATTACGAAGGTCGTCAGCAAGAGCAGCAGCCCGAATGGAAACGACGAGCCGTACCTTCAGGCGGTGGTGGGCAACGACGTCGGCTTCATCGATATCGAACGCGACGGCGCCAATTTTCACCGTAACGACGCGTTCGAACTCATGAATCCCGTCACCGGTGAAAAGATCAACGAAAAGACGAATCCGCCGCAGATCGCCGACGTCGTTACGAGTTACGTGACCAACAATCAGAGTTCGCCAACGCAAGCGCTGATGGGCACGCGCTTCGGCATCCATGGTAAGGTGACTTTCAGCCTCTTCGTTTACAATAGTCAAACGAACGCGTGGCTAACACCCTACACATTCGGACCGCGAGAAAAGTTTTTCGGAAATGTCCTCTATGCCGCGGTCGACGCGCACTCGAACAAGGTCTTCGTCGGCTATCAAGCGGGGCAAGGCAGTATTAACTACCTGCCGCCACGCTTCGACGTATTCGACGGCGCTACCGGAAAGGTATTGCGCGGATTCAAGGGTCTCGGACAGGGCGCCGTCAACGGGATGGCAATCGATTCCACAACTGGAATCATGTGCACGACGACGTTTGGCGACATGAACGTCGAGTTCTACAACGACTCGACCGGCAAAGGTTTCGCGGTGAAGATTCCCGGCTCGGGCGGTCCTCTGACGCAGGGTGCGGCCGTTGCAGCCGACCAGGTGAATCATCTCTTCCTCGTCACGCAACAAAACTCGACCGTCGGACCCGGCAGTACGGTGTACGTGTACGATGAAAAGGGAAAACTCATCGAGTCGATCTCGGGCTTTAGTTTTCTCGATCAGTTTTCCGTCGTGCCGGTCCGCATTGCCGTAAACGGCGCGCAGCGACTCGGTTACGTGCCCGGGCCCAACCCCAATAATCTTCAATCCTTCACCTACTAGCATATCGCTCGAGAGGAAACGTCTGCTATGAAGTGGTGCGCTATCAACACACGAGCGATCGCCGCCTGCGCGCTCGCGACAACGTTCGCCGCCTGCGGATCGCCTGCCGGAACCGGCAACATAGCGGCCGTGCCGCTCGCACAAACCCGCGACGCATCCTGGACAAGCCCGCAAGCCGCCAGCGAAGATTTGCTTTACGTTACCAACTTGCACGACGTGTCGATCTATTCGTATCCACAGGGCCAACTGGTCGGCACGATAACGAACCTCTATAAACCCTACGGCGAGTGCGTCGACGCGTCGGGCAAAGTATACGTCACCGACAGCCTCGGATTTATCTACAAGTACGCCCACGGCGGTCACGTCCGTATCGCGACGTACAAGGATCCGTCGTACACGCCCTACGGCTGCGCGATCGACCCGACGACCGGCAACCTCGCCGTCGCCAACTACGAACAAACGAATTCGGACTATTCGGGCAACGTCGTCATCTATACGAACCCAAAGAACCCGCCCGCAGCCTACGTCGGACCGAATCTCTATTACTATTTCTTTCTAGCGTACGACGGATCCGGAAATCTTTACGTCGACGGCGAGCGCATCGGCGGTTTCGGCTTTACGTTCGGCGTTCTGCACAAGAAAGAGTTTGCGATTAAGGACGTGTTGTTGCCGCAGTCGATCACCGCACCCGGCGGCGTCGGTTGGGACGGCTCGCACGTGATGGTGGGCGATCAAACCGGCGCGGCAGTGTACGAATATACGATCAAAGGCACGCGCGCGACGTTCGTCAACACGACGCCGTTAAGCGGGACGAACGGTCAAGTGTATCAGTTCGGTCTCTTCGGTTCGACGCTCGTCGCACCGGTGTTCTTCAGCGGCAGCGTTTTCGGTCTGGTGCAGTACTACAACTACCCGGCCGGCGGTTCGCCGACGCAAACGATTACGCAGAACCTCGACTTCCCGGTGGACGCCGTCGTCAGCCCCGCCGCCACCCCGACGCCGCGCGCTCCCTCACTGCCACGATAGCGTCGCGTGCGCGGCGTGCGCTCGCGCAATGGCCGCTTCATCGATGGGGCCGTCAACAAGCATCGTGAAGTGACCCATCTTCCGCCGAGCGACGGCGTGACGTTTTCCATAGACGTGCAGCACGATCGACGGATCGGATAATAGTTCGGGAATTCCGGCGAGGTGATCGCCCTTCCCGTCGCCGAGGATATTCACCATAATCGCGTTGCTCAGCATCCGTGGCGGCGAGAGTGGCAGATCGCAAATCGCGCGCACGTGCTGCTCGTATTGCGAACAAGGCGTAACGTCGATCGTGTAGTGCCCGCTGTTGTGCGGGCGCGGCGCGATTTCGTTGACGAGCAACTCGTCGTCGCGCGTTAAGAAAAACTCGACGCAATAGGTTCCGACGATCCTCAAGCGCCGCCCGATCGTCGCCGCCATCGTCTGCGCCCGGCGCGCGACGTCCGCAGCAATACGTGCGGGCGCGATCGTCGTCGCCAAGATCCCGCGATCGTGGGCGTTCTCGACAGTGGCGTAGGTGACGACCTCGTCGGCGGCGCTGCGCGTCGCTACCACGCTCAACTCGCAGGCAAAGTCGACGAATGCCTCGGCGATGAGCGGAAGGCCGCCGCTTTCCGCAATCGCCGCTTTCGCTTCTTCAAGCGATCCAACGCGCCATTGGCCTTTGCCGTCGTATCCGCCGCGCACGGTTTTCAGCACCGCGGGGAAGCCGACGCTGCGTGCGACGTTGGCGAGATCACCCCCGCTCCGCACCGCCGCGAATGCCGCCGTCGCAATCCCGCAATCGTTGACGAATTGTTTTTCGAGCAAGCGATCTTGCGTGACGCGCAGCACACTGCTGGCGGGCGAGACGCGATGTCCGAGCCGTTCGAGGCGTTCGACCGATGCGATCGCGACATTTTCGAATTCATACGTAACGATGTCGCTGCGCCGGCCGAGTTCTTCGATCGCCGCCACGTCGTCGTAGGCGGCGACGATTTGTTCGTCGGCTACTTGACCGGTCGGCGAACGCTCTTGCGGATCGAGCGTGACGACATCGTACCCCATGCGCTTGGCATCGAGCGCGAACATGCGGCCGAGTTGGCCGCCGCCGATAACGCCGATCGTTTGAACCGGCGCCCGGCTCACTCCGGCGTGCTGGCGGCGGCGGTGTCGTGCATCGTGGTGACGTAGCCGGCCAAGCGCCGCGCAACCGCCGCGTCGTTCAGCGCAACGATACGCGCGGCAAGCAGCGCCGCATTCACCGCACCGCCGATCGCCACCGTTGCAACCGGAACGCCGGGTGGCATCTGCGCGATCGAAAGCAGCGAATCGACACCGTGCAGCGCTTTCGATTGCACCGGGACACCGATCACTGGAAGTAGCGTCTTGGCGGCCGTCATGCCGGGCAGATGCGCCGCACCACCGGCCGCTGCAATAATTACCGCAAGCCCGCGTTGCGCGGCCGATTCGGCGTAGGCGAACATTTCGTCGGGCATGCGATGCGCGGAGACGACGCGCATCTCGCACGGGATGCCGAGTTCGACGAGCGTCGTGCGCGCCGGTTCCAGGCTCTCCCAATCGGAACGGCTGCCCATGATGATACCGACTTTCGGCGACGCGGTCTCGTTGGCCATCGCTTGGCGGCTTCGCGCCGGTTTCGAGGTTGTCATGCCGAGGTCGTAAAAAGAGCGCGCCATGTCGCGATTTTTGCTGGGCATCAACTATTGGCCGCGGCGCAGCGCAATGTACGCGTGGCAGCGTTTCGATCTCGGCGAAATTCGCGAGGATGCCGCGCGCATCGCCGAACTGGGATTGCAGATCGTCCGCTTCTTTCTGTTGTGGGAAGTCTTTCAACCGTCGCGCGAACGCATGGACACGACGGCGCTTGCGCGCTTCGAGCGTGTTGTGGAGGTGCTCGCCGATAACGGGCTACGCGCGATGCCGACGTTGTTTTGTGGCCATATGAGCGGCGTCAACTGGCTGCCCGCGTGGTCGCTCGATTCGGCGACGCCGCACGGCCGTTTCCGCACGATTGCCGGCAACAACGAATCGCCGTATGGCATCGGCGATTTCTACGCCGATCCGCGCTTGCTGGAAGCGCAGCTGCTGTTTGCTCGAGAAATGGGAGCCTGTGTGCGCGATCATCCGGCACTCTTTGCCTGGGACCTGGGCAACGAGTTTTCGAATTTGCGCGAACCGGCGACGCCCGCCGACGCCGCGCGTTGGAGCCACCGCTTGTCGCAGACGTTGCGCGAATTCTCGAAGGCGGCGGTGACCGGCGGCATGCATGGGGAAGATCTCGAACGCGACCGCAACCTTCGACCTTCGAGCATCGCGCGTCCCTGGGATTTCGCGACGATGCACGGGTATTCGGTATACAGCACGTTTTCGCGCGGGCGATTGGATACCAACGTCGTGCCGTTTCTCTCGCAGTTGCAGGAATCGTTTAGCGACAAACGCGTGCTCTTCAGCGAGTACGGCAACCCGACGTGCGAGCCGCCCGACGCGGAATCGCGTACCGCGAGCGCGTTCGCGTGCTTAGACGAAGAGGAAATGGCGCAGTACGCGTACGCCGTGGCCGACCGGCTGCACGCGCGCGGTGCGCTCGGCGCGATGTGGTGGTGCTGGGCCGACTACGATCGCGCGCTCGCCAAGTTGCCGCCCTTCGATCTGGCGCCGCATGAGTTGACGTTCGGCATCGTACGATCCGACGGTTCGTATAAGCCCGTCGCGCAGGCCTTGGCGCGACTCGCGCGCGAAAATCGCGAGGTCGTCGACGCGCCTGAACCGCTTGACGACGACGAAAGTACCTACTACGCATCCCTTCCGGACAGCATCGAATCTTTATACCAGCGCTATTGTGAAACGCATGCCTGAAGTTGCGTCGGTTCCGAATGCGTCACGCGCGATGATCGTCACCGGTGCGAGTTCCGGCATCGGTCGGGCACTTGCACGTTGCGCGGCACGCGACGGATTCGCCGTATTGCTCGTCGCGCGGCGCTTCGAACGCCTCGAAGAAACCGCGCGCGAGATTCGCGCGCACGGCGGCCGCGCGGAGACCCTCGCGCTCGACGTCTGCGCGCAGGGCGCGGCAAACCGCATTGTGGAGGCCGCCGTTCGTGCGTTCGGACGCATCGACGCGCTGGTGAACAACGCCGGCGGTGGCGCCCACGGTGAACTGCTCGCGCAGACCGATACCGCCATCGAAGCGCAGTGGCAGCTGCACGTTGCGGCGCCGCTGCGGCTGGCGCGAGCGGCGCTGCCACACCTCGAGTGCGCGCGCGGCTCGATGGTTTTTATCGGTTCGGGCGTGGCGCGCGTGCCGTTGCCGGCGTTCGGCGCATATGCACCTATGAAGGCTGCGATACGCGCCGCAGCAATTCAACTGCGGCGTGAACTGAAGTCGCGGGGTATTGCGGTGACGTACGTCGATCCCGGCGTCGTCGCCACCGAGTTTCACGCGCGCGCCGGCGTCGCGCGCCCGCGCGGTATTCCGCCCGTTTCACCCGAACGCGTTGCGCGCGCGATCTTGCGTGGGATTCGCAAGCGCGCCGCCGTCGTCAACGCGGTCGCGTGGCAGAGCGCTGGGACGATCGCGGGTGAATGGCTCGGCACGCTGACCGATCCTATCGTCGCGCGCTTGCGAATGGCGCCCGTCACACCCGAAGAACCCGACGCTCCCGTCGTAGCCGTTGCGCCAACGGCGGCGCCTGAATCCGGCACGCCGTCAAGCGTAACGGATTTCGAAGGCGCACTCGCACCGGTGGCGCGCCGGATGGAACGCGTGAAACTATCCGTGCAGTTCGTTCGCGATGCGCTCGTTCCGGGCGCTACGATCGAACTGAACGAACTCGCCATGCGGTGGGCCGGCATGCCCAACAAAAACGAGCGCGCCGCGTTGCAGGAAGTGCTCGACACGCTCGCCGGCGCGGGCTATCTTGCCGCTAGCGGTGACGAACGCTGGCGCGTCGTTCGCGGGCCATCGTAACGAACGCGACCGCTACAAATGGTCGGCGTCCGCGACGGCTTGCGCGAACGCTTGTGGCGCCTCTTGCGGCACGTTATGACCGATGCCGTCGAGACTGCGGTGCTGGTATGTACCGCTATACTTATCGCGGTACGCCGCTCCGTTTTTTGCCGTGCCGTCGAAATCGCTGGCGATCGTGATGGTCGGAACCGTGATGACCGGTCCTTGGAAAAGCCGATTTTCTAGATCGTCGTACTTCGAGTCGCCTTGCGCCAGCCCGAGCCGCCAGCGGTAGTTGTGAATGACGATCGCCACGTGGTCCGGATTGGCGAACGCCGCCGCGGTGCGATCGAAGGTCGCTTGGCTGAAATGCCACTTCGGCGAGACGATGGTCCAGATCAACTCATTGAAATCGTTCGTATATTTTGCATAGCCCGCTTCACCGCGCGCCGTCGAAAAATAGTACTGATACCACCATCCGAGTTCGGCTTTCGGCGACAGCGGTTCGGCCTGCGCCTTGACGTTGGTGATGAGGTAGCCGCTGACGGCAACCAGCGCCTTGCATCGCTCGGGCCAGAGCGCCGCGACGATGTCGGCCGTCCGCGATCCCCAGTCGAAACCGCCGATGACCGCTTTGTGGATTTTTAGCGCATCCATCAGGTTGACGACGTCGAGAGCGACGACCGACTGCTGACCGTTGCGAAACGTTGCGTTCGAGAGAAACCGCGTCGATCCGTAGCCGCGCAGAAACGGGACGATCACGCGGTATCCGCGCGCCGCCAGAAGGGGCGCAACGTCCACGTAGCTGTGGATGTCGTACGGCCAGCCGTGCAGTAGAATCACCGCGGGTCCATTAGCCGGCCCGTCTTCTGCGTAGCCGACGTTCAAGGGGCCCGCATCGATTTGCTTGAGCGATGCAAAAGACGTATGCTTCCCAAGGGACGGAGTCAGCGTTTTCTCGCTCGCCTGCGCATTCGCCGAAACCATCGTTCCGAGTTGCGCGCCGGCAATGCCGGCGGCGGCGTTGATGAGGAAGCGGCGGCGATTATCGCACATTTTCTAACTCCGTCCGCAGCGTGCTAGGATTGTAAGAATTGCAGAAGGTCGGCGTTGACCTTGTCTTTCAGCGTCGTGCACATCCCGTGCGGAGCGCCTGGATAGACCTTGAGCGTCGCGTTCTTGACGAGTTTGACGGCAAGCTCCGCCGAGTCCGCGATCGGTACGATCTGATCGTCGTCGCCGTGTAGGAACAACGTCGGAATATCCATGCGCTTGAGATCGTCCGTCATGTCGGTCTCGGAAAAGGCCTTGATGCAGAAATAGGAGGCCGGCATGCCGCAGAGGATTCCTTGCAGCCAAAACGACTCGCGCACTCCCTCGGAAATCTTAGCGCCGGGACGATTGTAACCGTAAAACGGCAGCGAGAGATCCTTCCAAAATGCACTGCGATCCGCGAGCACTGCGGAACGGAGCTGATCGAACGCTTCGATCGGCAAACCGCCCGGATTCTTCTCGCTCTTGAGCATCACCGGAGGCACCGCGCCGATCAACACGGCTTTCGCGACGCGTTTGGATCCGTGCCGCCCGATGTAATGCGCGACTTCGCCGCCGCCGGTCGAATGGCCGACGTGCACCGCATCGTTCAGATCCAGGTGCGCGACCAGTTGTGCCAGGTCGTCGGCGTACGTGTCCATGTCGTTGCCGTTCCAGGGTTGATCCGAACGGCCGTGCCCGCGGCGGTCGTGCGCAATGCACCGATAACCGCGCGAGGCTAGGAAAAACATTTGATCTTCGAAAGCATCGGCGCTCAGCGGCCAGCCATGGCTAAAAACGACCGGCTGTCCGGATCCCCAATCCTTATAGTAAATCTGCGCCCCGTCATTGGTCGTAAAGATGGCCATCGATTTCACCCTTCCTTAAGCCGTAAACGAGGAAAGGCGACTTCAGCGAGCAGCCGCAAAAGACCGCCGGTCCGGGAAAAATTCGCCGGACCGGCTTGCGTGGGCCTTTAGGCCTAAGGCGTTGTGTGCGGAATCGGGGACGATGTTTATTTCGGCTTCTTCGAAGTAGTAACGCCTACGTTCGCCTTACTGTAATTGCACCCTACCCAAGCATTTGCTACGGCGAAAGCAAAGTTGGAAATCGCGCTCACGTAGGTTGACGACGTACCTCCGCCATCGGTCTTTGTTGGAGCTTTACCGTCAGAGTTGAGCAGTGCGACACCCTGACCGCCGGCGAGATGCCCAGATACAAGCGCCGCTTGCTGCGGGGAATAGCCGGCATTTGTCATTGCGTTTGTGATGGATTGCTGCGCATTGGCGATATTTTGCGAAGATACGGATTGCTGAGCGTTCGCCAAGTTTTGTGAAGTCGTCAAATTCTGCTGTGTGCTTAGGGGCGTTTGCTGGCTGCTCTGGTTTCCCGTCGATGTCGAGATGGATGTCGAAGTAGAGTTTGGCCTCACGACCGAACCCGGATCGACGTTCGTGCCTTTCGACACGGAGTTGCCTGTCCATAAGGGCGTCAGCGTTCCAACCATTCCTTGTGCCGCCTGAAGCGTGGTGCATGTGTTTTGAGTGACGTTTACATTACAGAAGAGCTCTTGCGACGGGTTGCAGGTAGTAGTCGTCGTGTTCGGTAGCCCGATACCGGCGGGTAGCGGCGCTACGGGAAGCGCCGGCGCAGGTAGCCTGGCTCTTTTCTCGCGCGAGAAGAAGCCCGCACTCGCATAACTCAAGCCCGGCGGCTGCAGTCGACGGATTGCGAAATTGGACGGATTTGCGAAGGTCGGCATGTTGAGCTGCGCCATCGGTTGGCCTGTATTGTGAGATTCCATATGGCCGACAAGCATTGCGACGCCGATCCCGCCCAGAACTTCGCCGATGACGCCCAGTAAACGAGAGTGGTGTGGTTGGCTATCGGTTTGAACGACCGCCGTCGTTGCGGAATCCGACTCCCGTTCTTGTTGCATCGAGAGTACGAGCGCGATCAACTGATCTTTCGAGTATGTCCCCAACTCGTTGCTCGTGTAGTGGTGGCCGGGAATCGCGGCCACGGCGTCTGCCGAGTCGGCGATTTGCGGCAATTGAGCACTGAATCCGACGATGAGGCTAAGGGCCACCAGTAACGCGAAGGCGGCGCGTCGACCGGGGCAGTCTCGTTTGTTCATTTGTTACTCCAATAGCCGTATCGGCTAGCCAATATGGCTAGACAATAGCACCGACTTTTAACAAGGGCAAGCCCCTCGCTGCTTTGGCGACGAGAAAGCCCGTCAAAGCGAGCTTTGGCCGTCCGGTCGCCTCAGGCCAAAGCTGGTAGATCGCCGCGGTTTGCCGCTTCGGCGACGAGCGCGGCGCGATTCTTTACGCCGTATGCCCGGAAAACCGCCTTGAGGTGATTCCGGACGGTGTGTTCGCTCAGGCCGAGGTGTTGCGCGATTTCCGCCGTCGTGAATTTTTGGCACAAGAGGCTGAACACTTTGTGCTGCATCGGCGGCAGCCGCACGGGAATCTGCTCGGAGGTGCGCCTCGCATGGGTCAGCTCGCGCGCCAACCATGACTGCGGCAACCCTTCGAGTTTATCTTCGGCAAGGTGGCGCCAACGCGTCTTCTTCGTCACGTCGAAAAGCCGCAAGGCCGCTCGCGCTGCGCGCCAGTCGTAGCCGATCCGGTCGAAGATCACCCAGGCTTCGCGAAAAGCGTGTTCCGCCTTATCGTCGCGCGCGGCCAGTCGAACCACGCCTTCGGTGTAGGCCGCCATTGCTTCCACTCGATGATCGAAAGCCGCGAGCAACAGTGGCGATCTCATCCGGTCGAGATTCTTGTACCGGGCCAAGTAATAGCGGCTGCGCTCGAGCGCGAACGTCGACGTCGCTTCGGCAAACAACAACAAGCCGATGCGTTCTTCACCCTGAAGCGCGTTCCAATCGATTTCGTCGGCCAGCGCCTCGGCTGCAGCGATCTCGTCGGCACACCAATGCGTCTCGCCGCCAATGCGCGCAAAGTACGCGCGGTCGAGCGATATGATCGCCTTAAAGGCCTTACTCGGAACCACGCGCTCCGCAGCACGCAGATAGCGAAAGCAGCCCAGCATGTCGCCGCGCAGCGCGCACGTCCATCCGACCGCCTTGAGCGCTTGAAAACGCTGCAGGTTAAAGTCTTGCGGCCACTCCACATCGCGATCGATCTCTTGGCGAGCGACCGTAGCCGCGCGATCGAATGAGAGTTCGCGTCCGAGCAGCGCGAGATTCTGAACGGCATGGAACCATTCTTCCAAGTGCTCCTGTCGATGCTTGTTCATCAACGTAAGCACGTCGATAAGAACCTCCGCGGAGTCGCGATAGCGCTCTTCGTGACAGTAAATGAACGAACGCAGCATCTGGTTCGCTATTTTCGTAGCGACCGATTTTTCGCGCGTCATTTCATCCGCGCAACTCCAGGCTTCGCCAACGCGACCCTCGAGCAGCCAACGCCGCGCCAGATGATAGGCGATTTGCGCTTTGTCTGAAGGCGCAGTCAGCAAACGCTGTGCGAGAGCGAAGTTATCGTCGGCACGTTCGAAATCGCGCATTCGGGAGTAACCAATTGCCAGCAGAAGTGCCCACTGACCACGCCGTTCGCGATCGTTCCCTCTTGCCGGTCGCCCGATCAGAAATGCGACGGCACGATTTTCGTCGTGTTTTAGAAGGATCCGAGCGCGCAGCAGGTCGTCGTCGCTCGACGTGGCGGCGCCGCTCGAAACGGCGGCATCGTAGACATCGCCGGCGGCGGCAAACTCGGCACGCGCGTAGTGATCGCGCATCGCCCGGCGCCACCGGCTGGTTAAGTCGGCATTTTGGGTCATGGCTAATATGGTTAGTCGGCGGCGTCCCCGGCTCCGCCGCCGTGAGGCGACCGGTTAGCCGCCGCCGCTCCCGCCGTTGGCGCCGCCGCCGGCGCCCGGCATGGATCCACCGCCGTCGGCCGGGTTTACGATCGGCGCCCTTTCGGCGTGTATCGGCGCCGTGGAAGCCGCATGGATTCGCGGCGCGGGACCGGCTGACGAGCCTAGAAGGGCGCTCAATAGCAACGCGAGACCGTGAATGAACAGGAACATCGCTAGCCCTTTCCGTCCGTTGAGGACAGCACGGGTTGGCTAGCCAAAACGGCTAGCCTAAGTGCATTATCGGCTAGCTGGAGTGGAGGTCAAGCAGCAGGCGAGCGAGTACGGATTCGACGCCACGAGGGAGGGGAACGTTGGATAGCCGCACGCGCCGCAGATCGAGCGGTATTGGGATTGCCGTCGCGGGAGCGTTGTTCGCCGCGGCCTTGCTCGTGGGTGCCGTGCTCGCGCGCGCATCCGTCGGCCCCGCGCAACAGACCGGAACGTTCGCACTGCTCGGCGGCACGCCGGAGATCGTCTCGAAGTTCTGGGCGGTCATGGGGCCGGGCCTTAGCTCGACGTTAAAGGTTCAACAGTATCCGGCCGGTTCGAAATCGCCGATTTTGAACTATGCGGTCGAAATGCAAAAGACGATGCACATGGTCGTCGTGCGCGACGACTTTGCGACGTTCGCGCATCTGCATCCGGCCTTCAACACGACGACCGGGACGTTCAGCCAATCGTTCACCAAACAGCCGAATCATCGCTACTACGTCTACGCCGACAGCACACCGGTCGGGATGTCGCAACAAGTCTTCCGCTTTACGATCGAAAGTGATGGTCCGACGGCCAACGACAAACCGACGCTCGCCGCGTCGGAGCCGGCTGCGGTTGCCGGCCCCTACACGGTGACTCTTGCAAAAACCGCGCTCACCGCAAACACGCCCGAAGAGATCGACATCACGATCGACAAGGGCGGGCATCCGGCCGGCGATTTGGGATCGTATCTCGGCGCCGCCTCGCATGTCGTCTTCATCAATACCAGCACGCTGCAGTACGTGCACGTGCATCCGATGGCTGGCAACACGACCAACGCCAAGGGTACGATCGAAATGAACATGAGCGGCACGGGACCGCACCAGCATATGCACCTGCCTGCGCTGCCTGCCGGCACCTACAAGACGTGGCTGCAGTTCCGCGGGGGCGAGTACAAACTCTATACCGTGCCGTTTACGATCGTCGCGCGCTAAGGCGTCCGGAATATTTCGAACCGACCGCCACGAAAAACGTGAGCGTCGCGAGCAGAACGATCGTCGCGCCGCTGCTCGCGCGCAAATAATACGACAGGTAGAGGCCGCCGACGGTACTAAACGCGCCGAACAGCGCCGCCAGCGCCATCATCGGGGCAAACCGCGACGTGAGTTGATAGGCCGCGGCTGCGGGCGTAACCAGCAGCGCTGCAACCAGCACGATGCCGACTGCCTGCAGCGCAACGACGATCGTTAACGCCAGCATCACCAGCAACACGTACTCGTAGACCGGCGCGTCGATGCCGCTGGCTTGCGCCACGACCGGATCGAACGACGTGTAGAGCAATCCGCGAAAGACCGCGACGACGGTGGCTGCTACGATGGCGCTGAGACCGAGGATTAACCACAAATCCTGTGGCTGCACCGATAGGATGTCGCCGAAGAGAAAACTCTGCAAATCGACGGCGTAACTGCGCTGCCGGCTCATGAGGAACACACCGAGCGCGAACATGCCGGTGAAGAGCACGCCGATCGTGGTGTCGAGCGAGATGCGACCGCGCCGGGAGACGAATCCGATACCAAGTGCCGTCACCACCGCAACGACAGCCGCGCCAATGTAGAAGTTCGCGCCGCGCAAATAAGCGATGACGATGCCGGCGAACGACGCGTGCGCGATGCCGTCGCCGATAAACGACAGGCGGCGCAGTACGACGTAGGTGCCCATCGTCGAACACAAGATACCGACGGCCAGCGCAGCGACGAACGCGCGCTGCATGAATGCATAGTGAAACGGCTCGACGAGCGCGTCGAAACTCACGGTCGCACCTCCGGATGCGTCGCGTGGGCCTCGTGCGCTTCGTGATCGGTGCGCAGGTGCCCGTGGGTGTGCGTGTGCTCGCGAATCGCAGCGTAAATACCGGATGCGGCAACCTCATCGGGTTTGCCGACGGCGAGTACGCGCCGGTCGAGCACGAGCAGCCGGTCAAACCATTCGTCGACGCGTTCGAGATCGTGCGTCGTCATCACCACCGGCATACCGCCGGCGACCAATTCACGCACGAGCTGGCGTAGCGCTTCTTCGGTCGCGGCGTCGACGCCGGTGGTCGGCTCGTCGAGCAGCAGCAACCGCGGCTCCTGCGCGATCGCGCGCGCTACGAACACGCGCTGCTGCTGACCGCCGGAAAGATGCGCGATGTGCCGCTTTGCCAGCGACTCCATCTTTACCGCTTCCAATGCTCGCCCGACAACCACGCGATCCTGCGCGCCGAAGCGCCGCCAAAACGGCAGTCGCGGAAAGCGTCCCATCGCAACGACGTCCCATACCGTCGCGGGAAACGACCAATCCACCGCTTCGATCTGCGGCACGTATGCAATCGAACCCGGCGGTAAACGGTGCGGCTGCGTGCCGAGGACGCTCAACTCGCCGCTGCTCGGCGTCAGCAATCCCGCGAACGCTTTCAGCAGCGTTGATTTACCCGAACCGTTCGGTCCTACGACGCCCAACGCTTCACCAAAATGCACCGTCACCGTCGCATCGGCAAGCGCCGTAAAATCGTCGTAGCGAACGGTCAAATCTCGCGCCGCAACCGCTTCGCTCGACGACATGTCATCCTGAGCGGAGCCGCGCCCACCGCCTGTGTCATCCTGAGCGGAGCGAAGCGTAGTCGAAGGACGACCGGAATCGAAGCGCTCTGTCACCGCATCGAGTTGACGATGATGCTGGTATCGTACTCCAGCATCGAAATGTAGTTAGAAACGCGCGGGTCGGTTCCAATCGAATCGTCGTAGAGATTCTCGACGACGTGAACGCCCGCACCCTGCGCGATCGCGTACAGCAGTTTCGGACTATACTCGGGCTCGCTGAACACCGCGCGCACCCCGTGCTTCTTCGCCAAATCTACGAGATTCGCAATCTGCTGGGGATTTGGCTCCTGCCCGGGATTGCGTTCGACGAAGCCAAGCGTCGTAATCCCAAAGCGATCGTTGTAATATTGCCACGCGTTGTGGAAGACGATCATATACCGCCGCTCGAGCGGAATCGTGTTGATTTGCGCCTGAATCCGGGCGGTAAGCGCGTCGAGTTTGCCATTGTACCGCTCCGCGTTGCTGCGAAACTCCGCGGCGTCGCGCGGGTCGGCGGCAATCAACGCATTGCGAATCTTTTCGACGTAGCGTTTCGCCAGCACCGGATCCATCCACAGATGCGGATTGTCGTTCTTTACCGGCAACCCGTCGGTGCACACGACGACGCGCACGTTGGGCGACGACGCGTTACTCAACAACCGCCCAAGCCACGTCTCCAATCCCGCGCCGTTTTCGACCAGCACGTTCGCCTGCGACACCGTCGCGACGTCCTGCGGCGTCGGCTGAAACGTTTCCGGCGACGCGCCAACCGGCACGATGTTCGTCACCTTGACGCGGTCGCCGCCCACTCCGACGACGAACGAGTTGATCGTCGAGATCGTCGTAACGACGTTGACTTTGCCGGCGGCAAGCGGCGCCGCTTGCTGCTTTGCGCCGCTGCAGGCGGCGATGACAACAGCCAAAGCGACGACCGAGGCGTTGCGCAATGCTTCGCTCAACCGCGGCATGCCCGGCACTTTCCGAAAAACTCGATCGCGTGGCCGTCGAGTTCGAAGCCGTTGAGCGTACGCAGCGCGTCGGTAAATTGATCGATCGCGGCGCAGTCGACATCCTCGACGCGGCCGCAGGTGCGGCAGATAGCGTGGTGATGGTGGCGCTCGGGTTCACACAGCATGTAGGCCGTCTCGCCGGCGGTGTCGGAACGCGTCTCAACCTCACCCTTGCTCTGCAGGTAGTCGAGCGTGCGATAGACGGTCGACAACGAAACGCGAGCCGCGGCGTCTTCCAATTCGTGGTGAATTTCGGCCGCCGAGAGAAAGCGGCGCTCGCGGCCAAGGATGTCGGCGATCAGTTCGCGCGGACGGGTGACGTAATCGGCTCGGGTTCCCATACTCGGGCTATTTGAGAACCGTTCGCAAAATCATCCCTCAACGCGTGCGCGTATCGGACGCGAACTCTTACGATCAGGGAACGGAGTTGTTCGGCTTACCCTATCGGTCGTTTCGCTTCGTCGTGACGTTCGGCAGTCACTAACTTCGATTATCGCGGCGGCGGCGACGGGTAGGGTGACGGCGTCGGCGTCGCTGGAACGGGTACCGGCGTGGGGCAACCCGCGACGGCTTGTTTGGCTTGATCGGCGACCTGGTCGCGCCAGTACGCGGATGTGTCGGGATAGGCGGGCAACGCCAGGCCGATGGCGGCGGCGCGCGTCTGCACCTTTGGAATGACGTCGACCAGTGCTTTGGGCACCATTCCGTTGTTATCATTGACGGTCGCGGCGATCGCCAGCCACGCCTGCGCGAGCATCGCTGCTGGAAGCGCTTTTGCGGCCGGCGGGCACGAGACGTTGAGTTTTGCGGCGATGTCGGATTGCAGCGCGAGCGCCCAGGCGACGGTGGCGTTGAGTTGGGCGAAGAGGGGCGCTTTGTCGGCGTCGTTGGGGCAGATGTTGTCGAGGACGCCGTGCTCCTCGTTGAGGCCGTCGAGGATCTCGGCGATATCGCCCAAGCGAGCGTTGAGCGCGCTCGGGTTGTCGCGCGGCGGGCGCGCGTCGTAGCCTCGGATTTCGGTTTGGTAATCGCTGATCGTCCGCGAATTGCAGCGGCTCGCGGCTGCGACGGCGCTCGCCGAAACGGCTCCGAAACGCTGCGCGGCCGGCGCTCCAGCCGGCCCTGTTGCTACCACCGCTACCATCGCCGCGCTCAAAAACGCGGCGGCCTTCCCGACCATCATAGGTGGAAGGTGCCGACCTACCCGCGTATAATCCTCCGGCGGCCCATGGGGATGTAGCTCAGCTGGTAGAGCACTTGCTTCGCATGTAAGGGGTCAGGGGTTCGAGTCCCCTCATCTCCACCACGCCAAAGCGTCGATTCTGTAAGGAGTTTGTGCGTTTTTGCGCGCGCGGCTGGCCGAAGCGATCGGCTGCGTTTACGACAATCGTACGACAATCGGTTTCGAGCGCTGCGAAAATTCGGTCTGTCGTTAGCGCAACACGTCGTGCCGAATGGCCGAACAGATGCCCGTACCGCTCGAACATCATCCGGGTGTCAGTGTGCCCCAAGTCGATCTGCATCGCCGCGACCAGCAGGTTGTTGAACCAGAGGCCGTTCCGATCAAAGGCCATATGGTCGTGAAATCTGCAATGTTATCATTGAGCGCCTTGACGGCCTTTTCAGGCGTCTCAAGATCGTGTCTGGCCACGCTGTTGCGGATGAATGCGAGGAAGGTCTCGCCGTTCATGGCCGTTTGCTTTGCTTAAGGGGCCGCGATTAGTTGCTTAACGACGAGCAAGTCTGCACTAGCATAGTGCTTAGCAAGAGATTTCTTTACACCTCGAGCGTAGGGATGTTCCAAGAACAGCACCATCCGCTTTCGACTGCCGAATTACTCACCGACGCCGACAAGGTTGCAGAACGCTAAATACCGAGCGCCTTGAACCAGTCGAGGTGATAGCGGCGAATCGGTCCGCCTCGCTCCGCCAGAGTCCGGTAACAATCGATCAGGCCGCACCATCCGCTCGGCTGCTGCGCCATCCGCGACCAACCCGCCTTATCGCCTTTGCGTTCGTTGCATGGTGTGCATGCGGCGATGAGGTTATCCAAGTCTGTCCAACTGCCACCCTGCGAACCAGCGTGAACGTGATCGACGTTGGGATAAACGCGATTCGCTGCGGGATGCGTTCGATCTAAGGGCATGTGGTGTCCGGACGGAAACGGAAATTGCTCGGGGCAGAGCACGCTTACCAACTCTAGAACTCCGCCGGCTACCATCATGCGTCCGCAATAATGGCATCGCCAACCGTCGCGCTTGAGTACGACGGCTAATTGGACCTTGCTCACCGACGGTCGCCGGGAGATCGACGAACCTTCGTTTTTGGGCGATGCCATTACCATCGGCTGTGGCACCGGGTCGGTAAGCGATAGATTCGATAGTTCGCTCTGTGCCTCGGCATCGCGACCCGCGATTAGAAAACGAACGGCGCGCGCCAAGGTCATGGCGTCTTCAGTCATGTTTCGAGCATGCCCGCGCAATGAGCTCAATGCGGTTACCAAAAGGGTCATCCACGTACGCTCGGCGCGTTCCGGTCAACTGATCGTCCTCCCGCACGTCGATTCGGTGTTGACGAACGCGCTCGAGCAACGCGTCGTAGTCCCGACATCGAAGACCTGGATGCGCTTTGCGAGCCGGCCTGAAGTCTTCCTCGACGCCGAGATGGATCTGCACATCGCCGCTCGCGAACCAGCACCCGTCGCGCGCCGCGAGACTCGGCGGCTTCGGTAACTCGACCATGCCGAGAATAGCCACGTAGAAGCGTCGAGCGCGATCCTCTTCGCCTCGCGGCATCGCGAGTTGGACGTGATCAACGGTGGAAAACGGGCGATCAAACATATCGAATCGAAAAAATCATATCTAGCGATGCTCGGCGCATATCTTTATCCACCTATGATCCTTTGATCTTATCGACCTTCGGTCCATTACCGTCCGCGGCGCGCGGTCCAAGCCAGCGAACCGGCGACTGGCTATCGATATGCGCCACCCGCGTTCCAACGTACCGTTCACGCATCGGCTCGTCGACTTCGCCGTCGAACATCCACCGGTACTGCGTCTTGGACGGCGCGTCGACCCCCTTGCGCCGAAGGGAGCTTTCCTCTGCTAACGTGGTGTCGATTTGGTACCAACGGCTTATCCGGTATACTTCACGAATGACTCCGCCGACGGAAACCGGCATGGCGAAGTTCACGTCGCGGTGCTTGAGCGGATCAATCTTCCATATCCCCCGCGTTCGCTCGTACAACTCCTCAGCGATAATTTGCCGCTCGAACTGCTTGCTTAGCCTTCAGGACGAGGACCGGAACCTCGAACGTCGCTTCGTCTAGCGTATGGCGTGCGATGACGTCGTCCACCGACATGACGCCGTGGTAGCCGTGGCGGCCGCCGACGACGTTGGTGAGCTCGCTCAGCGCGTCGCGCGCAAGACCGTATGCGTCGATGAGCGCCGCCTCAACTTCGAACGCTTCCTTCTCGGTTAAGCCGTGACGATGGATGAAGTGGGTCACGTCGAGGCCATGCTCCCTGATATCCCGGATGCGATCGATCTTCAGCGTCGCGCGGCCCTCGCTCGTTAATGCCTCGCCGACGTGCTGGAAGAGACGATTTCCTCGACCCTTACCGACGTAGAATGTTTTGTTATCTCGCGGATCGACCAGGCGATACACGTAATACCCGACCGCGTCGTGCATGTAGTCCGGTATCGGCCTCACGTCCGTTCCCGCTCCGCCATCAAACACATGGTAATGCTAGTTCAAAGCGTCCGCGTTGCGTTCATGCTTCGTGCCGGAAGGCGGAATCGAGTCGCCTAAACATTTCGAGCAATTCGCAACGCGGTTGAAGAATCGACGCACTGCATACGTCTCAAATTTTCTGCTGCCCAAAACTGTAGGTTCAGCGTACGGATCGTCGGCGGACAACGCAGAGCCACGGGCTACGATAAAGCCAAGCGACGGACCGCCCGCAGCCTCATGGGCAACCGATGGCAACGACCTCGTCCGTCGTGACTACAGAGGAAGGTCTGGCGAAGGCGATTTTCAATTACGCTAACCACGACTCGCGCACGATCTTGGATACAGCCTACCTCGGATTTTCGCTGAGATTTTTGGGTTCTTTGTAACTACTTGTTTGTCATTTGGTCCTGGCCGTCGAGGTGTCGTCTAGGACGCCGCCTTATGCTCACCGTGAAGAACATGGATCGGGCACGTTAAGGCGCCGGTCAGCTGACCGAGCAGGCGGTAGCGTACGACAATCTTAACGACAATTCGCGCGGAAACTGGCGGAAAACGCGAACGGTAGCGGACGAAAAATCTGCCTCAAAAAAGGCTGCTGCAGCAAGGAAAATAGGCTATTTCTTGCGTTTCGTACGCGCTGTAGGCTTCGGGCGGCGTTTACTTCGCATGTAAGGGGTCAGGGGTTCGAGTCCCTCATCTCCACCAACGTTTGGCGATATCGCCCCGCGTGGGTTACGGTGCGATTTCCGCATCAGATCGACGACGTCTCTTAGGTGCTCCCAACTCTGCAATATCAGTACCGCTTCCGCGCACAAATAGACTGCTCGGGGGAGTGGCGCTTTCGCACGGGCAAAACCTCCGGCTATCGGGCCTGAGGAGGACGTGATGCGAAAAATTCTGTTAATACTCGGGCTTGTAGTTCTGGTGCTCGTTGCGGTTCCGGCGATCGCGTGGCTCGTCGCCTGGACCACCGCGCCGAAGCCAGGGCACGTTCTCGATGAAGCGCTGACGGCCGGGCGTGACGCAGCCTCCTTTAGAGCCGCCGACGAGGATTATTTCAAACAGATGGATGGCGGCATGCATCTCACGCCGGCGGAAATACAAGGTCGCAATACATTTCTTGTTTGGAGCGGCGGAAACGATCGCTTTTGGGATCGAATGGCGACGCTCAGTTTCGGGAACTTCGATTTGCTCAAGACGCTATCGTCGTATCCGGCCCTCAACGTGAACCGGGACAATCGTTGGGCTATCCTCGGCGTAGTTAACGAACCCTGTTTTGAAAAAGCGACAGCGCCGAACCCTGCCCGTTACGGATTATGGTTGGACGTTCGCAAGAAAAACTGTCCATCGGATCCATTCGAAAACGAGCAGAAGTACCCGGGCGTTGCAGTTGGCGCCCGAGGCAAGAACATCCCGGTCGGTTCCGAGTACGGATATGCGACCGGCGTCGTGGGTCTCCGCATTTTTCCCAATCCCGATTTTGACGAGAAGGCCCTCAAGGCGTGGGATCCGGTGAAATACTATGCGGATCCATCGTACTATAACAATAAGAACTTGATTCGTCCGTATCGAGTTGGAATGTCTTGCGGATTCTGTCACGTTGGCCCTAGCCCGGTGAACCCGCCGAGCGATCCCAACAATCCCATCTGGGCAAACCTTCGCTCGACGGTAGGTGCCCAGTACATGTGGACAGACCGGATATTCTCGTGGCGGAGCGACCCCTCGAACTTCTTCACGCAGTTGTTCGCGACGTGGAGGCCCGGCACTCTCGACACGTCGCTAGTTTCCACCGATAACATCAACGACCCAAGAACGATGAATGCGGCGTATAACATCGGGCCGCGCTTGGATCAGAGTCTACGTCTAGCTCACGAGCAACTGAGCGGCGGAGGGCTCGACAATCGTCAGATGAACGATTTCATCAAGTCGGGCTTGTTCACGAAGTTTTATAAGGCACCGAAGGACGTCTGGGTGCCGCATGTCTTGAAGGACGGTTCAGACTCCGTTGGGATGCTCGGTGCACTCAGTCGAGTGTACATTAACATCGGTACGTTTAGCGAAGAGTGGCTACTCCACTTTAACCCGATCCTCGGCGGCAAGCCCGTGAGCCCAATTCCGATTCGCGTATCGCGAGCACACTCGGCTTTCTACGCAGCAACCGAGAATCAAACGATGAACGAGGCGCTCTTCTTGCTCCGAGCGAGCCGGGACCTCGACCACTTGCGCGATGCCCCCGGCGGTTCCAAATATCTCACCACGGATCGGCGAGTACTGATGCGAGGCAAGATCGTATTTGCGGAGAATTGCGCGAGTTGCCACTCGAGCAAGCTCCCCGACTCGCCGCTTCCCGGACTCGACTCAAGCGATTGTATCGGCCCGCACTACCTGGACTGCTTCAAGAGATACTGGGCGTGGACCAAAACGCCGCAGTTCAAAGCCCAGATGCGCAGTATCGTTTTGGCGCCCACCTTTTTGAACGATAATTTTTTGTCTACCGACGTTCGCGTACCGGTTACGCTGCTGCGCACCAACGCCTGCAGCCCGCTGGCCACGAATGCAACCGCCGGCAACATCTGGGACAACTATTCATCTGAATCGTACAAACAGCTCCCCTCGGTCGGAACGATTACCTGGTACGATCCTTATACCGCCCAACCGCACCGATACCGGATGCCCGCCGGTGGACGCGGCTACACGCGAACGGCGTCGCTGATTGCGCTCTGGTCCACCGCTCCGTACTTGCTCAATAACAGCGTCGGGGGCCCATTTGACGCCAATCCTTCCGTCGACGCGCGCATGAGAATCTTTCAGGAATCGATCGATGAGATGCTTTGGCCGGAGACGCGCGTGCACGATAGCGTCAATGGAAGAAGGCTACCCGGCCATATCGATCGCACGACGGTGAGGTCGTATCTGCAGGTGCCCAGAGGCTATCTTCCCGACGGGGTGCCGGTCGGTTTCCTTCAGACGATGTTTCCATGGGCGTTTGGTAGCGGTAAGAATCCGGGCCTCGCGATCGGACCCATTCCCGCGGGAACGCCGGTCGACCTGATCGCAAATATTCGTTTGGGGGCGGAGGACCTCACTGGATCAGACCGTTCGGATTACCAGAAGAACGCCGCAGTCTTGATTCCAAGGTTGGTAGCCGACTTGTCGCGTCTCTCGAACGCCACCGATGAACAAGCCCGCATGACGTTTAAGAACATTTATCCAAACCTGTTGGCCTTGAGCAAATGCCCCGATTTTGTGGTCAATCGCGGTCATTATTTCGGCACGTCGGGAGACGCCGTCGCCAATAAGGAACCCTCCGAACCGGGCTTGGCCTTAAGCCCAGGACTCAGCGACCAAGATAAACACGCTCTCATCGAGTTCCTTAAGACGTTTTGAGAGGTCGACAATTTATGCTTGGTGTCGTTGGCTCGGCCGTTAGAGATGGATGGCCATTGCTTAAGCGCAATGCCGCCGGCGCGATCGTACTTGGCATAATCGGTTTGGGATTGGAACAAGTCACGACGCAAACACCTCTGCAAAGCGGCATCAATCTCGCATCCCTCGTTGCACAAACCATTCTCGCTTTTGTATTCACCTACTTTGGCGCGTCCGCAGCAACCCGCACCATCAATCCAACGTATGGCATGAGCGCAGGTGGATTCGTTCGTTTCGTCGCTCTTCTCGTCGCCGTGGCGCTATTAACGGTTGTGGGACTGGCAGCGCTAATCGTGCCCGGTGTTTGGCTCTCAGGCAAGTTGTGGCCCGCACCTTATGCTTTGCTTCTCGGCTCGGAGAGACCGTTCAATGACTGTTGGCGGGGAACAACCGGCGTATACTGGAAAACGCTCGGCATCCTTTTGCTGGTCTTTGCCTTGAACTTCGCCGTCGTGCTTCTTAGTGTCGGGCTCACGCGGCTTTGCGCCAATTATCCAATCCTTGTCACCCCGGGTTACGCCGTCTATTGGTTCGTACTACTGTGGAGTCTCTTTGTAGGAGGGCTTGCCAACGTGAGATGGACGCACGCCCTTCTCTCGCGCGCAGAGGCCCGATAGAGGCGCACGTGGTGAAGCGACTCGTTCTCGCTTCGGCGGTTCTTGGACTTGCGACGGCCTGCAGCAACCGAAACGTAGAGTCGACCGCGTGTATACCCCAGGCAGTGACGCCGCCGTCCGTTTCACCCACTGCAAGCTTGCGATCATCCCGCGGACCGACCGTGGTATTGCAGAAGGCAAGCGCAATCATCAGTGCAGCCAACGGCGGGTCGGTTCAGATACCCGGCGGGAGCGTACATTTCCCCGCGCATACCTTCAGTTCCAACACGCGCGTGACGCTCGAGCTCTTATCTGCTCCCGACGCGCAACCAATTAATTCGGCCGTCGATGCGAAAGGTCAGATGATGGCCTTAGTCATCGGTTCGTCTGAAAATCGTCCACGGAGTTCGGAAAGCACATCCAAGCGTTCGACTCCGCAACTCGATAGGGCGTCGGTCGTGGTTACCCAGTCGCTGCCGCGCAACGAGAGCAGTTACAGCTCCCGGCTTGCGCCTCAGGTCGAGTTCAACGCCCCGACGTACGGCCCGGTATGGATGGACTTCGGCGGTAAGGTGAGGGGGCAGACTGCGACGCTGAGGGTGCCCGCTACTATTCTTGCCGAAGCGGCGGGCAGCACGCTGCGGTTTATCCCGGTTGACGACCTTGCGCCGCCCAAGGCGTACTACGGCGGGTTGGCGCTGGTCAACGGCTCCTGGCAGCACTTCGATATTTCAACTGCGCCAAAATGCGCGCACGGCGCCCGCCATGCGATCGTCTTCGTCCACGGCATCCTGAGCTCGATCGAATCCCCCCGCTCATTCCCCGCTTCCAAGGCGTACGCAATTCAGAACGCGGGAGGATACGATGCGGTGTACGGCTTTGACTATCAGTGGTGGCTCCCGCCGAACGTCGTTAGACGGCACTTAGCACGCTTCCTCAATGACCTTTATAAGAAGGGCTACTTCGATGCCTACGATTTGGAGGCTCACAGTTATGGCGGTGTCGTCTCGCTGTTTGCGCTTTCGAATCCGTCATCCCGAAAGCACACGGTCTCGCCGTTGAACTTCATAACGTTAGGCTCGCCTTTGGGCGGAACTTCCGCCGCAACGTTGGACTACGTGAAATCGGTGCTCGAAAACAACCAAGGCATCTTTGGATCTAACGCCGAGCTTATCGAATCAGCGAACAACGGCATGACCGCAAGTATTTCGCCCAAGAGCGCGGAGCCGGGCGGGATGCTCTATCGGGCCGCGGCAGCCGTTTACCCGAACTATGCGCCGGCGAGGACGATCAAAGTTGCCGGCTCGGCACCGTTCGCCGTAGACGCCGCGTTCGGCGCCCTAAAATTCCTGCAGCTGATAAAGCTTTTTTTCGCTGGAGAATATGACGGTATCGTCACCACCGACAGCGCTCTCTCGCCTAACGTCCCTACGTCGCACCAAGCCGCATTTGCTCTTTGGCACTGGGAGCTTACGGGCAGCACCGGGGTCATCCATTACGTCGCTTCGCAACTTGAGCCCGTTCCGCAATGGAACGTTTCAGCCGTTGGTTCGAGGCCTCGAGCCACTCCCGCGCCACCGTGTCGCTCGGCGCAAAACGTTGTCTGCATCGGACTGTACCGCGGAGAGTCGGAAACCGTGCGCGTGAGCGACGCGACCGGCCAATACAACGGCCCAATGGTTGCCGTCGTGCAGTCGCCGTGCCCTTACGTGCGCGCGACCGTCGCAGCTTCCCCAGGACCGACGCGGCGCGTCACGGTCTCCCTCAGTTCCGCGCCCACGACGCCGACGGCGTGCAAAGTGATGTTCAAGAACTGGGCTACGGGGAATCCGCTTCCGCCATACAGCCATTCGCCTGAGATCGACATCCGCGTCGGCTCAACACCTTAGATCGACCGAAGCCGTTGAGATTACGTTGGCTCGTAGGTGAGGCTTACAGCGATGTAGTCCTCGTTACTTAAGCCCGTCTCAACCGCTTTTTCGAACTCCAGGAGTGCGCACTCCATCAGCGGAGCATCCACGTGTAAGTCTTGTCTGGCAGCGAGAGCGAGCCGCAAATCTTTCAGCAGCGCTCCGGCCGAAAAGCGCGGTCGCGTATCGCGCGCGAGCAGCTGTTCGCGCTTCGTCGCGACACGCTCGAGCATGTAGACGAGCGTATTCACGGCGAGGGCACGATCGACGCCGGCCCGTCCGAGGATGCCGAGCAGCTCTCCAAGCGAATCGGCGAGCACGGCCAGCACACAGTTGCTCGCGAGCTTGAGATGCCCGCTCGCCGCCGGCGAACCGGTGTAACTAATCGAAGAACCGATCGCGTTCAAGAGTTCGCGGGCATGCTCGAAGGCCTCCGTGCGACCTCCTGGATAGAGCGTCAGTGTTCCGGCGCGCGCGCCGTCCACGCTGCCGATAACGGGACATGCGAGAAACTGCACGGCTCGTTGTGCCGCGGCTTCTGCGAGCGCCTCGTACATTTGTGGCGACAGCGTGGTCGATTCGATAACCAATTGGCCTTCGCGAGCAGCCGGAATAATGCGGCCGAGCGAAATCTCGCGCGCGACTTCGTCGTCCCAGAGCATCGCGATCATCGCGTCCACGCTAGCGACGAGCGATTCGAGGTCGTCGAACGGCGTCGCGCCCGAAGCGACTAACGCATCCATCATCGCAGGATCGATGTTCCAAGCGGAAACGCGATAACCGCGATCGAGAAGATTCTGCCCAATCGCGCTTCCCATTTTTCCCGTGCCGGCAATCCCAACGTGCATCGTCAACGTCTTCTCTTACAGACCTGGTATGGCGCCGGGGACGAACAATGCGATGGCGGCAAGTGCGGCGAGCGCCACGCCAACGGGCGCGACGATTCGGTTACCCGCGGGCGTCGCTTTTTCGACGAACATAATTGCCGCCAGCACGCCCATCCATGCCAAATGCGCGACGCCTGCGGCAAACATCACGAGCATGAGCGCCCAGCAGCAGCCAAGGCAGTAGATTGCGTGACCGAAACCGAGCCGCAGTCCATTGAATGCGCCGCGGCGGTAGTGGCGCACGAGATACATCCCTGGATGACGACACGCCTTAAGGCACGCGTCCTTGAGGGGCGTAAACTGATATACGGCGGCAAACGCGAGCGTAGCGGCCGGTATCAGCGTCGCGTGCTGCGCCAACCACGGCCACGCGTCCAAGATGCGGTGCAGCTGCATGTCGCCTGAAAACGCAACCAGCGCAAACGCAGTCCAGACTGCGAAGTAGCCGCCTAAGAATAAGACCAGCGCAAGCAGGAAATCCGGCGCACGGCCGGCGGTCGCTGCGTAATAGCGAATGAATCCAAGCGATGAGGGGAGCATCATCGCTGCAGTCATAAACTGCCACGCGGCCAGCACGATCAGCGCAGCAACCCAGAATGGCCGCCCACTCTTATACAGTTCGTGGTGGTGAAGTTGCGCGGCGTTACCGCTCAGCTCCACCCAGATGGTGATCGCCCACGCGAGCACGATCGCGCAAGCGAGAATCCCGACCGTGTTGACGCGTACGTACCGTCGGGCGATGCCCACCGCCATTTTGGCGTTACGCCTCGAGCAGAAAGTCGCCCTGAATGGCGTTGCGATCCTTAAACGTCCAAACCATGCCGTGTTCGGGAATGTTGACGACGTGCTCGGAGGCCTTCGCAATGTATGCCGGCGCGCCGGGTATGGTGCTAAAGATGCTATCCCGCAGCGTGGTGATCGCGCCGTATGCGCTGCGATACGGGGCCATGGTCGCGCGAATCTTGTCGCCGACGGCAATCGTTCCTTCGCCGCCCTTGAGATGATGTTCGATTGGTATGGTCTCGATCGCGAGGTCTTCACCGATCAATGCGTTCAGGTCCGCAAGTGATCCGCCAAGGCGGCCGTGCCAGGCGTCAACGATCGCAGCTCGCTGTTCATCGGTTGCGCGCGCATCGACGTAACTGACGCGCTTCCAAGTATGCGGCGTCAGAACGTTTCCCGGAATCTTCACGACTTGCACGTACACCAGGCCACTGACGTCGACGCCGTTGATCTCGCCCTTTTCGATGTTATACGCGAGGAACGAATCGCAGGCGCCGCCATCGGGATCTTCACCAATCCAACAACGGCAGAGCGTCCGGCACGAACACGCTTCTAACAGCGTGCCTTGGAGTGTGTAAACTTTCGTCGAAGTCTTGGAAGCCGGCTGAGTCTGCATAGCTTTCGGTCCTCCCTCGCAAGTGGGTCGCTCAAGGTTCGCCCCGACCGCGGATCCTTCCCCGACACGTCTCGACTAAGGATCCCTCGCTGGGCGGTCACCGTGAAGCTCTCGAGGATGCGATTCGCAGTGTCGGCGACGCGACGCGCCGTGTGATCGTGGCGGTGCCCATGCCGGTCGACCCCAACCGGCGGGCATGGCTTCATGTCGGGCAGGCTCGGAAGCGCCTCGCTCCGCTACGTCGAACCGCCGCCCATATTGAAGGATGAGCGATTGGCGAAGGCCCTCGGAGGAGTTTTTAAGTCGCTGCGCCTGGAAGCTAACCTTTCACAGGCAGCTCTAGGCGAGCGTTGTCACTTGCAGCGCGCAGCACTCGCGGCCATCGAGCGCGGCGAGAAGGCTATCACGGTTGAGACGGCCTACCGAGTTTCTAGGGCGCTTGGTCATTCCTTGGTGGAAGTCTTTCAACGCCTAGAAGAGGCAACTCGATTGTAAGCTATGGCTACTTACAAAACCCCGGTTATAGAACAACTCTTTGACGCGAGGTGGGACGCAACCACGCGCCAACTCCGTAACCCGTTTGTAACACTCGAAGAGGTTGTAGAAAAGATTAGCGCCTATAACGCAGGCCATCCGCTAAGACAAATAAGCACCAAGAATCCGGCAAACTTTTTCAAAGACCTTGTGCGCAGTATAGAGTATGCAAACAAGGTATGGCCTGTCAGCGTCCTTCACCGTGGCTATACGGGTGCGCAGCAAACGTCGGCAGGACGTTGCTTCGTTTTCTTGCCGCTGCCTCCCGGGGCTACTACAGCGTTCATCCCTATCTTACCGTCTCCCAATCTACCGATTTTCCCGGTATCAACCTTGCAAATTCCGACACTGGCGCGAGCGTTGAGTCGGCGGGACGAGACTTGGCTGATGCAGGTCGCTACGCGGCTTCAACTCATCGAACTGCATCTATCCGCAAACTCGCCTCACGAACTAATTTATGTTGAGTTGCTTCAGATTGGCGTGAAACAAAATCTGGCTGAGATTGATGCTCTATACATGGGGCACACTAAAGGTGGCGCCGACGTTATCATAACCGTAGAGGCTAAGACTAAAGATGACATTTATCAAGGTCAAATAGTCTCTCAAGTCTTGGCGGTTAGAAGCATGAAGTCGCTACGGCCCGCCAGGATAGATTCCGTGATACCTCTCGCCATAAAGTCGATTCCGAGGACCGGAATCTTTGTAGTTGAGTTCGAGGCAGTCCACACCGCCGAGCCCGATCCAAAGGAGCTGAAAGTCGTCGCAGAAGCATGATGCAGCTCAAACCGCCTCTCAACAAACTCTAGCTTTCCCAACGTAGAACGACGACCTCTTCACGCATTTGCTGTCTCGTTGCCGTAGCGATTCTCGTCCGGAAAAGGTCTGTTCGCACATGCCTATATCCCATATCGCTAGCGATTTCGGCTAGGATGGTGCCAGTTGGGATATGCACTTGGAGATACGAGGCCTGGTCGCCAACGACATAGCCTAGATGCGCTCCGGGTCGCAAAGCAGATTTAATGGCCTCTAGGTGCCGCGCCATCCCACCGAAGTACAGCTTCGTGACTCTCGCGTACAGTTTTTCAAATCCGGAGGTCTTACCCAGCACTAATCGTCTTTTTTCTATCGCTCCTGCGATCTTGTTTATACGTTCGTTGCTCGCGACGAGGCTGCAATCATCGTCCGCTTTGTATACATTACGCGTATTAGAGCGTATCAGAGACTGCTTGAGTTCGCGAAGGTCTACCTTCGAGTTGAGAAAACCTAACAGGACCGATTCGAGTCGCGTCGTTCTCGTGTAGTCCTTTTCATTTGGATATGGTGGAGAAGTAAAGACGGCGTCTATTGTGGCGGCAGGAATAAGCGACGCTATTTCACGCGCATCTGCCCGGAGCACTGTTGCCGGAAGGAGGGTATTGCTCTTGGTTAGCCGCAGGTGGCCGGCCATTTGGTTGACGTTGCGAAGCCAAGCTTCAACGACCGGGGCATCCAGCTTTCGGCCGCGAACTCCCACCTCGGGTCCAAAATGAAGGTTGCTGGCAGTCTCAACAGCTGTTTTCGCTAAAGCTAGCAACCCGTACGGGCGCAGGCTCTCAGGAGTGGCCTTCTCAATAGCTTCACGAAGAACAAGCGTCTTGTGCAACGGTACAGGTCCAATGCAATCGGCAAGAAGTAAATCGTCCGCTTCCGGCCTTAACGTTCGAAGGGTGCGAGCGCGGGCTATACGTTGGCTCGCATCGGCTCCGACTTGCTCAGCCCATTTTTGAAGAGCGCTAGGGCGTGCGCTGGCCGTCGCTTTCAGCGTGGATGCAAAGTGCGCCATCGGATTTGCCTCAACGCCAAAAGCTTCGTAGCCGAGAAGTCGAGCCTCAACCAAAGTCGTGCCGGTACCGCAAAAGGGGTCTAGGACCTTTGCGCCCGGCTTAAGCTGAAAATGGTTTACGAGATAGTCCCTGACAATGTGAGCTGGAAACGATAAGACGAAACGGTACCAGTCGTGAAAAGCCCTGTCATTGGCGTCTAGCCGATTCAAGAGGGGATTCGCAAAGTTGACCTCGGCCTGGCTTTCTTCCCAAAGTGCAGTCTGCAAAGCTTATCCTTTCGCATTGATACCTAAAAGTATCGTTATGAAACGGCCGTTAGTCCTGCACGGCCTGAACCCTGCCGGGTTGACCACAACATCTGGGGGTTGGACGATCCAAAGACCTCAAGGCATAGCGCTCATGTGCCGCCTTCGGAAGCGCAGTCCCGAACGACCCACGACGCGATGTTCTTTTCCCATCTTCAGGCCGCATTGACTAGGGGAGCAGGTTGGAATCTTTCGGTCGTCGGACTCGGAAAGGAATGAGTTCATTCGACCCCGCTCGCCTCACAGACTTGCGCAAAAGGGCTGGCCTATCGCAGCGCGCTCTCGCACGTAAAGCTGGCATTGCGCAATCAGTAATCGCTGGAATCGAGCGCAGCAAGCATCCGCTCTCACAATCTTCCCTCGAAAAGATTTCGAATGCTCTTGGGATATCGCCGTCCGATTTATCTCAGCCTCGCGGCTCTGCATAAGAAGAACAGATTGCTGGCGCGTTGCTCTCGACAGAGCGCAGTGTATGCCCGTTCATACTGTCTTGACCGGAAGCGCGCGCAACTTGTCCAGTACAGCGAACGTGGCCTTGCAATCGTCCTCATTGTAGTCCAATATACGTTGCCTTGCTTCTTCGACATTGCCGCCTAAGACATAACGGTCATACCACTCTATTGAGGCTGCACCCGATGGATGAGAGTCACGCCATTTAAATCCTGAGTATTTTGCCAGCGTCTTCAACGAGTAGTCGTACGTCGGCCACTCGGTAGATGCGAGGACTACATCGTAAAACAAATCAACCGTGACGGTTGGTGCGAAAACCGCTTCCAGTTCTTCCGCCGAACAAATCTCGGGATACTGCTCTCTGAGCTTACGCCACCAAGTCCTCTCGTATTTGGAATAAATATAGAGTACGCACGGCTGTGAGGACTTGACGTAGTTCCAGGCCTCGGCGAACGCAGCCCGCTCGGCCTCCGGCGTGGGAGCCACTGAAAAGAACGGCACGTATCCTCGGCTCGGTGCGCCGTCGGCTCGGCGCTCCAAAAAGCCATGCAAATAGCAGTGGTCGCGCATTGGGTCTGTCTCTATATCAAAGGCGATCTCAAGCGCGGGCGTCGGCAGGTTCAGGTCGCCTCTCGCATAGGGCTCGCCGCAAGAAGCTTGCAGCCGCGCGCGAGCATGGTATTTTGCCAACGACGCCTCACCGATTCCCTTGATTACGCTCTTCCCTTTCTCGTTTAGGAAGTGTTCGAGCCTTGATGCAGCAAGTTCTTTGACCGAGGCGACGAGCGGCCGTAGCGGTTCGCGACGCGACCGACCGAGTTCGGGAATGAGCGTGATGTCGTCGAGACGCTTGAGTTCCTTGATGCATGATGAGTACCACCAGCAGTTCTTACAAATCGAACCGTATGCAGGAAATGAACGATATTTGTCCGCGACGATTGACCGAGCGAGATTGAGACTTTGTTGATAATCATCCCATAGTGTCGACACGTTCTTTGCACTCTTCGGCGCGGCCAGTTCATAGAATACCTCTTCGCCGCGCACGTCCCAAACGAACGCCCGGCGGCTGCCGTCAGAGATACTCAAGCGCTCCAAGACATCGACGTACAAAGCCAGTTGAACGGCGTAGTGCTTCTTAGGGCGACTGTCGTCTTCGCCAGCATCCTCCTCGGCAGCTCCCGCTTTGATGTCTCCGGGCACGTAACCGCCGTTTTCGAGGCGCAGCAAGTCCGGCTCGCCGAGAAGGTCGTCTACGGAAATGCGGCCTCCAAAAATAAGTGGCTCTTTTCGTGCCATCGCCTCGCTAGTAAGGCGCTCGCGTTCCCGAACTGGATGTGAGCGTATATCGAGCATCGAGCCACTCTTACGGCCGACTACTTCTTCTTCGTGCGCGCGCCCGTGTCGCCAAAGCAGCTCGACGAACCCGCTGGGAGCGTCACGTTCCTCTGGATTCCCGTAGAGGTCCATCCATACGCGATGCTCGCACTTTACGATATTGTAGAGCATCGACGCTGTGATTCGTCGCGTCGATGCCTCGCTTTCATAAACATCTTCGTCTAACGACTTCGGGCTGCCTTCGCCCTCATTGCTCATCGTCAGTCGGGCGCAAGAGAGGATGGCATAGGGCGTGAACCAGCCTCCCGTTTTCGGCCACAGATAGGCCCGCCATCTCTGCACGGAATCGGGAGATGATCAAACTCTTCTTCTTCCACATCTACCGTCTGTTGACAGACGCCGGAGATTGACTTCCATGGATCTCCAATCTGTTGCTTTTGCGATTCCATGAGCAGCCGCACCGAGTCGAGTTCCACGACAGCGTTCGGCTTCAACGCGCCGCGCAGGTTCTCGTATTGGTTCCCGATACCCACCCTGCTCGTCGCCTTCCCACCGATTAGAGCTAACTTATCATCACCGATCCAATAGCGGCAGAGGCGCCGGCACGAACGCGCTTCGAGCAGCGAGCCTTGGAGTGTGTAAATTTTCGTCGAAGTCTTGGCAGTCGCCTGAGTCGGCATAGCTTCCGGTACTCCTCGTAAGTGGAACGCTCGACGTCCCCGACCATGGATTCCTGCCGGGACGCGTCGCCTGCCTTCATAGCGCCGGAATCTGACAACGCTCGCGTGGAAAACGGGATCGGTCCTACCGTTGCCGCCCATCAGCGCTCATTCTTAAGAATATAGTGCGCGGCTTTCCCGTGACGAACCGACGTAGAGACGCCGCTCTCAACGAGTTACGCCAAATCACGCCGTGCGGTAGCTCGCGGGGCGTTAGAAATTGCAGCGTATTTTACGCGAGATTGAAGCTGTACATTACCGCACGGCACTGTACAGGCCGACCACGGCGTGTGCTTGGCCTAGGGAGATTGAACGCTGCGATACTTGACGCTGAGGCCGATGCCAACGTAAGGATGATTTCAGATGACAAGCGCGAGTACATCAGCGTCCCCAGACTCCGGAGCAAAAGGGCCCCGGCAACCGCCTGAATCGCCGAGGCCCGGGTCAGCGGATGAGGAGTTCCAAAACCGGTGACGCCATTAATGCTAACCACTATACATAGATGCCCAGCGTCCGGGCGTCTAGATTTTCGTGAAAAGCGCTGTCGTAGCGCCATGCAGGCGTACTTCACAGCGCGAGGTTTTCTTCATCGGGACGAATCGCGACCGCTCAGAAAACTAACCGAAGAAACCTCACGACAAAACATTCGGTACAAGGGCTTTGCCGCCTGGCGGGGTATCCTAGCTAGCGGTCGCCTTATGGCGCCTAAGGAGGGGTTTGCTCATGCTGCTTCGCGGGCATCCGTACTTTTTTTCCGTCGTTGCGTTCGCCGCACTCATTCTACCGAGTTGCACCGGTGGCGCTCTTTCTAGCGCACCAAACGCGTTGCCCGGGCTTGCACCGTCCGTAGCGCACTCCGCTGCCGGACGTTCTTGGATCAAACCCAGCGGCGGATCGAAGCTACTTTACATCGCGGACTCAGGATCAGGGACCGTCAAAGTGTACACCTACCCCGGCCTCGCGTACGACGGGGAGCTGACGGGGTTTAGCCAGCCGTTGTTCGACTGCGCCGACAAGGCTGGCAACGTCTGGATCGTCGACTACGTCGCCGGTCAGGTGGAGGAATTCGCACACGGCGGAACGTCGCCGATCAGAACGCTATCAGGCCTATCGAATCCGTATGAGTGTTCGGTTAATCGCAAGACCGGTGACCTTGCGGTCGCCGAAAACGTCGAATCGAACTCGATCCATTTGGGTGAAGTCGCCGTGTTTCATCAACCATCTGGCCCTCCCAGCGTTTACAACGACTCGAACTTCGGATTGATCGACGGCGTAACGTACGACGGCTCAGGAAACCTCTTCGTGGACGGATACACGCCCGACGACGCTTTTCACTATGCGGAACTTCCGGCTGGCAGTTCCACATTCCAAGAGATTACGCTGAGCCAAACGCCGAGCGCCCCTGGCAAAGTACTGTGGGACGGACAGTATGTCGACATCGCCGACTACGGCGACACCATCTATCAGGCGCAGGGCGCCAATGTGGTCTCGACGATTCACCTCAACTTGAGGAACTCGACGCTGCGCGGCTTCTTCGTTGCCGCTTCGCGCCAGCGCATCATCGCGACGGACGCATACGCGAACCAGGTTGGCGTCTTCAACTACCCGGCGGGCGGCGCCGCACTCAAGAAAATCAAGAGCGGGCTCAATACCCCGTGGGACGCCGCCTTGAGTCCGTGACGCCGTAAGGGCGAAGATCGTCGAATCTCATGCGCGCCGTCGCGCCGTCAACCCGATCGTAGGTCGGAATCGCCACGGTTTCACTGTTAGCCCGCAGCAGCGGAGATCAAACGCCGACCGTTTCATCGATGGCCCTGAGTACAGCACGTCCTTGGACACTTACTCAATCCGAGCGACCCGACCAGCGAACATCGCGGCTGGATGGCGCAGGCGTGGCTAGGCACCGTGCGCGGATCACTGAGCCTTGCGACGGAGCCGCTGCCGTTTGCTGATCGCGTAGCGCTCGGGCAGATCATGGTGAGCAGACCCGAAGTGCTGCGACCGCTTTCGAAACTCAACTGTGGGAAGCTATACGCGCAACAGATCAAGCCGCTTAACTTCATTCTCAGTTGTCACGTCGCGCCGTACGGTCATCCGGTCGACGCCGATCCGGAGTGCTTTCACCTTATCGCGCCATACAGGACGGATCCGCGCAAGTGGCTCGCCTTGCCGTGGATCGATCAGTATTCAGGCAAACAGTACCGAATCAGCACGACCGTCGAGCCGACGCGGACAATCGCACGCGTGAAGAGCTATAGCGACAGACTGAATGACTACGAGTTTCATCCCGAAGCGAGGTGCCCCATCTCCACCAGCGGAAATGTTTATTTTTAACAAACGGAAATGTTTATTTCTAACAAGGCGTTTTTCGTTTTGCGTTCGGCAACGCCGCTCCAAAACTGTTACCCTTTACAATCCGTATCAGAGTCATCCAAAAAATGGATCTTTAGATTTACGATCACGGTTGCGGTTCGAATCTCGCCGGGCCACGTTTTGTCAAACCAAAACTCCAACGTACGAACCCGGTTGCCGAGGCGACGGGCTAGCGTAACCCGCATCTCAAATGCCTCGGCGTGATGCAGCCTTCTGTTTGCGTCGCGCCGGCGCGCATGGCTTCAAGACGGCTCGGTCGCTTCCAGCGGGAACGGCGTTAGCGACGGTGTAGACGTAGGCTATGTCTAGGCACAACGTTCCCCGAGCCGAGCTGAAACTTGGCGACCACGTGCGGATTCCAGGCGAGGATCGTGAAGGGCGCGTCGTCGGCGTTCATCCCCACAGCATCGAGGTGGAGACACTCGTCGACGGCAAGAACGAGCGCCGCCACTACGCGCACGAATCGCTCGAACGCATTCCTACCCTCGATGAAGCATCGAACTACGTCGACCACTGAGCGCGAACGGTGTGATCGAGCTCCCGAAACCAATCGCATACTATTTCGGGGCGCAGAAGTCGCGCGACGTGGAGGCGCAAACTCGCTGCTTCACCGATGACGCGCTCGTCCACGACGAAGGACAAGACTATCGCGGGCGCGATGCGATCCGTGGCTGGAAGGAGCGTGTGCAAGCGAAGTTTGAGTACGACTGTGAGCCGCTCGCCGTAACGATCGACGGTAGCGACGCTCGGGTCCTCGTACGGCTGACCGGGAACTTTCCCGGAAGTCCAGTCGAACTCGAGCACCGGTTTACGTTGAAAAACGACGAGATCGCAGAGCTGTTCATCGAATAAAACGATACCGTGCACGCGCGCGCTGCCACGGTAATGTCTTGACCGGTACATCAAGCCGGACTTGCTCTGCCCGACTTCCCCGCACATCCCGCCGCCTTCCGAAAGCATGGAAGAGAATGCTGGCAGTAAGAGCGACGCTGATCTGCGGCGAAGTCGGACAGGTTATGCATTCGGTTCCGGGCATCGCGACGTGGTTGCAGCGTTCGAAGTAAAACGCGCCAGTCGCCGATCGTCTCGCGCGAAGACGACCGTGCTGCACGCCGCGATGGCGGGCGACGCGTTGTTTTTGTGGACGCAGCCGATGCTGCGTCCGCCGGCGTTGCGGCGATTATTACGCGAGCATTTGCCGCAGCTCGACGTCGACGGGTGGAGTAGAGGAGACGCCGCCGCCAAGTCGCCGGCGACCGGCGGCGTGACACGCGAAGGTATCGCGCTCGACGGACGTGAGGCGATTGCGTTGCTACGGGCGGCGGCCGGCCGCGAGATGCTCGGTGCGGACGTCGCCATCGGACGCGATGTCGCGTTCTGGTGCGACGCGCTCCGCTTGGCGGCCGAAATCGTCGCGTCGCAGCGCTTTCTCCCGAGTGTGGCCTACGATGCCGCGCGAAAGCAGTATCGCGCAGTATGGGAGCCGCTGCTCGGCGAGCGCGAACGCAAACTCGCCGCCATGTTGGCAATGGCGATGCCCGACGCTGCGCCGTCGCTCGAGCGATTTCTCGGCATCGCGGTCGACGCGCTAATCCGCGACCGCGCCGCTTCGACTGCACGCACCAACGGCGCACCTGCATCGTTGCACGATCGTTGGATCCGCGCATTGCGCTCGACCGATTCGGTCGTGGCGGGAACGCCGGCTGAGTTGCGCGCGTTGGCGGCGCAAATCGCGGAATGGCGGCGGCCGGTATTAGAGGAGCACGCGGCCGAGTATCGCCTATGCCTGCGCATCGAAGAGCCGCAGAGCGACGACGAACCGTGGCGCATTGCCTACTTCTTACAGAGCCGCAGCGACCCGTCGTTGCTGCTCGATACGAAGAGTGCGATGGCAACCGCCGCCACTCGGCGCGCATTGCTGGCCGCGCTCGGGCGTGCGGCACAAGTGTCGCCGGACGTTGCGGCCTCGTTGCGGGCATCGAGTTCGGTGCCGAGCCACTGCGCGCTCGACGTCGCCGGTATCTATCACTTTCTTTCCGAAACCGCGTGGCTGCTCGAACAGGCCGGTGTCGGCGTCATCCTCCCCGCGTGGTGGCTGGGAAAGCAGCTCAAAGCGCGTATCGTCACGCGCGCTCGAGTGAAGGCGCCGTCAACCACAGCGGGCTTGCGCGCCGACTCGCTGCTCGACGTGAACTGGAGCATCGTCCTCGGCGACGCCGCACTGCCGGCGCGCGAACTCGAGCGGCTGGCAAACCTCAAAGTTCCACTCGTGCGCGTTCGCGGTCAATGGGTGCACGTCGAGCCCGGCGAACTGCGCGCCGCGCTCGATCGCGTCAAAGCCGGCCGCAGCCAACTCACGATGGCAGAGGTCGCGCGGCTGGAACTCGACGCGCATGTCGCCATCGACGCGGCCGGCGCTGCGCGCGCGCTGCTCGAACGTTTACAAGGCGAACGATCGTACGCGCAACTTCCGCCGCCCGAAGGCCTGCTCGCGCAGCTGCGGCCGTATCAGGTGCGCGGCTATAGTTGGCTACGCTTTCTCACCGCGGCCGGGTTCGGCGCGTGTCTCGCCGACGATATGGGGCTCGGGAAGACAATTCAAACGCTTAGCCTGGTGCTACGCGACTGGCGCGAAAAACCCGGCGCGCCCGTCTTGCTTGCGTGCCCGACTTCGGTTATCGAGAATTGGGTGCGCGAAGCACAACGATTCACACCCGAACTCTCCGTGCACGTGCACCACGGCAGCGAGCGCCTGCGCGACGCTCGCTTCGCAACGCAGGTCGAACGACACGCGCTGGTCATCACCAGCTACGCCTTGTTGCAACGCGACGCCGAGTTGTTCGCAACCATGCGCTGGCGCGGCATCGTGCTCGACGAAGCGCAGAACGTCAAGAATCCCGAGAGCAAACAGGCTCGTGCGGCACGCGGGCTCGCGGCCGGCTATCGCGTCGCGTTAACCGGAACGCCGGTCGAAAATCACGTCGGCGATTTGTGGTCGATCATGGAGTTCCTCAACCCGGGCTTACTCGGATCGCAAGCCGCATTCAAGCGCAATTTTCTCATTCCGATTCAGGCGATGCGCGACGCGGATGCATCCGAGCGGCTCAAGCGCCTCACCGGCCCATTCGTGCTCCGCCGCAGTAAGAGCGATCCGCGCGTCATTGCCGATTTGCCCGAGAAAAACGAGATGAAGGTTTACTGCACGCTAACGCGCGAGCAAGGATCGCTCTACGCAGCCGTTTTGCGCGATCTCGAACGCGACGTCGATGAATCCGAAGGGATCGGCCGGCGCGGCAAAATTCTTGCGCTGCTCTCGAAGCTCAAGCAAGTCTGCAACCATCCGGCGCAGTTCGCGAAAGACCGTTCGCCCATCGCCGGCCGTTCCGGGAAGCTGGCACGACTCGAAGAGATGCTCGAAGAGCTGCTCGACGTCGGCGACCGCGCGCTGATCTTCAGCCAATTCGCCGAAATGGGCGAGTTGCTCGTGCGTCGCCTGTCGGAGCGCTTCGGGCGTGAAGTGCTGTTTCTGCACGGCGCGGTTCCCAGAGGCCGGCGCGACGCGATGGTCGAGCGTTTTCAAGGGAACAACGGTCCGGCGCTCTTCGTGCTCTCGCTCAAAGCCGGAGGCAGCGGTCTCAATCTCACGCGCGCCAACCACGTATTCCATTTCGACCGCTGGTGGAACCCGGCGGTCGAAAACCAGGCCACCGATCGTGCCTTTCGCATCGGGCAGACCAAGAACGTGCAGGTCCACAAATTCGTGTGCGCCGGGACGTTGGAAGAACGGATCGACGAACTGATCGAACGAAAACGCGCGGTCGCCGAACACGTGATCGGCACTGGCGAGGCATGGCTGACGGAACTCTCAGGCCGTCAGTTGCGCGAACTGGTCGCGCTGTCGCCCGAAGCGGTGGAGGAGTAACGCGATGCCGCAATTCGACGAGCGTTTTCCGCGTTGGCCGAAGCCGCTGCCGGTGCGCGGCGGCATTCAGGCGCTGTCGCAACACGGCGCGTTCGGCGAACGCTGGTGGGCGAAGCGTTGGATCGCCGTGCTCGAAGGGTTTGGACTGGGCGCGCGTCTGACGCGCGGGCGCTCGTATGCGCGCCGCGGTCAGGTAACCGGGATTGCAATCGAGCCGAGCGGTGTCCGCGCGACGGTGCAAGGCTCGCGTGAGGAGCCATACACGGTCACGGTTCGGGTCAAACCGCTCACGCGCAGGCAGTGGCGCGACGTGACCGCGCGCATTTCGGAAACGCCGCGTTTCGTCGCGATGTTGCTCAACGGCGAGATGCCCGACGACATCGAAAGCGCGTTTCGCGCCGCGGGCTGCGAGCTGTTTCCGAAATCGGTGCGCGACGTGCACACGACGTGCTCGTGTCCGGATGCGTCGAATCCGTGCAAGCATATCGCGGCCGTGTATTACCTCATCGGCGAGGAGTTCGATCGCGATCCGTTTCTGCTCTTCGGGCTGCGCGGGTTACCGCGCGATGCGCTGCTCGCGGCGCTCTCTCTCGAAGACTCCGCCGCAAGCGCGCCCGCGATCACGGCCGTGCCGGAATCACCGGAGCGGCGGCCGCCGGTCGACGCTCCGCCGGTCGACGGGTGGCCGTTGCGCCGTGCCGGTCGTTTTCCGTTTTGGAGCGGCGAGGCGTCGTTGGAGCATGCGCTGTCGCCCGCGTATCGCGAAGCCGGCGAACGCGCGGCCGCGCTCCTTGCAGAGACCTGGCCCGACTCCACTCGATGACCGTCCGCGCGGGTGCACAATGGGCCTCCCTCGTCATCCCAAGGCAACTCCTGCATGGCCTGGACGACACATTCAGTTGAACTCTTAGTCAAACATTTTCTAGTCATAAGTTAGAGCGAGTGCCATATAATGAGAATGAAAGTCAGGACGCTAAGAGAGATTGCCGCCAACTTAAGACGGGCGCTGTAAAGGAGCGCAAAAACGAACAGAATCAAGGCCTGAACGGTGTAGACCGAAATGGAAAAAATACTAGCAATTATCATGAGGTTCGGCGGCTTTAGGTTTAACAGGTATGCACCACTCACCGTGATCGAATGCAAGCAAATGATCACAGAGACACCCGGACACATTGTTTGGAAGAGAATCATGGGTAGGGTAACAACGTAGAAAGTGATCAAAAACGGTGCCAGCCCGGTGGGAACTGTTCGCATTCTATATCCCAGCGTGGCTGCCGCAAGTGGACCGGCGATGGAAAACAGACATATCGAAACGAGCAGGACGAGAAAATAGCCCCCCTCTAAATCCAAGCCGCGATATTTTAGAAACAGAAGGGCAAAAAAGGGCCAGCAGCCAGAGGAAACGATTGCTGGCAAAACCAGTGTTCTTGAGCGCAATCCATCCCCAATGGTGCTAATCATATTCCACAATAGCTCCGCGCTTATTGTGCCAAGTCTTGGCTAATTGCGACAGTGCGGAGGGAGTGCGTGACGCGCGGCTCGTCGGTCACGGGGCCGAAACGCGAGCACCCCGCCTGCCTCGAGCTAGTTGCAGCAGGTGATATTGCCGGAAATTTTGTTGTGCACGCTGCCGGGTTTTACGACGATTGGCTGCCCCGAGTTCGGCAGAACCTTTTTCCCCGCCTTATTCAATCCGACCCAATTGTCGATTACCGACGTGTAGCGGCTCCCTTTTCCCAACGTCACGCCGTTCCCGACGTTCCCGCTGATGAGGTTCTTCTTGGGTTTGCTCGGATCGGTGCTCGTGCCGCCGATCGCGTTGTGGCCCGCATAGGCTCCGACGTAGATTCCGCCCTGCTGGTTTGAAAGCGCCAGTCTCCCAATGACGTCGACACCGATAAAATTGTTGAAGACTTGATTATCGTAAGCGCCATCCACGAGTGCTAGTCCGTATCCGAGATTTCCCGAGAACGTGTTTTGTGGAATAACGGACTGGTAGTAATCACCGATGAAGTTGCCGTGCGCGGTACCGTCGACGAGCACGCCGTTGCCTCCGTTCGGTAAGAGGCTGTCGCCTTTGGTGCTGAGACCGACGATGTCCGGACCGATCGTAACGCCGGATGCGTCTCCGCCGATTTCAATTCCGTTATTGATGTTTCCGGAGAATACGTTGGTGCGTGCGAGTTGGTTGCCGCCGGTGGCGGTAATGAGCAGTCCGTCGTTGCCGTTCGGGGCGGCGCCTTTGAACGCCAGCAGGCCGCCGAACGTGTTGAACGTGATGAAGCCCGAGGCGCTATCGGCTACCTCGATTCCGTTGCGCACGTTGCCCGCCGAAACGTTTCCGAGCGGAATGACCCCGCCGACTTGGGTGTTCTGTGACGAGCCGTCGATGAGAATGCCGTCGCCGTTATTCGCGACGACGGTCGAGTTGTCGGCACCGATGCCGAAGAAATTGCCTTGAACGAGCACGCCGTCCGAGTTGGTGATGTGAAGACCATTTCCCAAGTTTCCGCTCATGACGTTGTAGTACACGAACGGGTTGTTGCGGAACTTGCAGCCAATCAGGGAGTTGTTCGCGGCGCCGATGATGCGTACGCCGTCTCCCGCGTTGGCAATCGCTGCATCTCCGTCCGCAATCGTTCCGATGAAATTACCGTTGAGGGTATTATTTTCGGAGCCCTTGTCGATCAGAATACCGTTCTTCGCGTTGCCGGAAACGAGATTTCCATCGGGTGGCACCACGAAAACCGGGGTGGTCGTTCCTTTGCTCCCGGTCGGATTGTTCGCTTTATGGGTAGCGCTGTCAACGAATCTCGTGCCGCCGATCTCGTTGCCGTTCGACGACGCCGTCAGCCAGATGCCGTTTTCGCCATTGGCTATCGCGAATTTGCCTTTGACATCGGTGCCGATCCGGTTCGCGGCGATGACGTTACCGGTTGAACCGTGTAGGCTCAAACCGTTGCCGCCATTGCCGGAGATGACGTTTGCGACGGTGCCCGCCGCTCCCGATCGATTCAGGCCGAGCTGGTTGTTCGACGATCGCGCGGACACGTAGACGCCGTCGCCGGCGTTGCCGAACCTGGCGCCCTTCAAATTGACACCGATGTAGTTGAGGTTGAGCGTTATCGAACCGGCGTTCAGCGTTACACCGTTGCCCTTGGCACGGCCTATTGCCAGGGCGAGGAGCTTCGACCCATCCGAGCCGGTTTCGAGAACCAGGCCGGCTCGGCCGTTGGCATCGACCGCCACCAGCGGTCGCCCCGCGTAGCCCGGTGCCGATAATCCGTCGATTGTCACGGGGGTCGTAATCGCCGGAAAATCGCTGGCCAGCGTTATCGTGCCGCTGACGGCAAACGTAATCGTCGCCCGCGCTGCATGCCGGTCGTTAATCGTTTGAATCGCTGCTCGCAGCGAGCCGGCCCCAGAATCGTTTAAGTTCGTCACCGCCACTGCAAACGCGGGGCTCATCCTCCCGTTCGAATCTGCTAATTCGGAGGTGCGATCTAGGTTGGTGCCGATCGTAGGAACCGCACTCACCGGCGTTCCTTTCGAAGCACAACCCGACATCAGCGATGCGCTGGCCCATACGAGCGCAACCGCGGCCAAAACATGGCGTAACTGCGGTGTAGAAACGATCACGACACCCTCCTCTTAAAGGTTGGACGCCACCCAAAGGCCCCGTCCGACCGACTCACTGTACCGTAAGGTCGCTTCCTTCGGCAATACATTGACAGTGTGGCCGTCCAGCGGCTAGGGTTTTTGGTCGCCCGCAGCAGAGACTCACAACCGCTAATGCGGGCTGGGTGCCGTTATAGTCTCGGTCGCGATATCTTCGTAGTTGGGCCAGACCGTTTCCGCTTTGAGTTGCTTTACTAAGTCGGCCTTTGTCTCGGGCGAAAGGGTCGGCGTCGCAGTATCGTAGCGCTTCCAGTAGGAGCCTACGGAGTCGGAAAAGGTTGGAAGCCAGGCGCTTTGCACGCTCGCATCCTTTTGGTTAGGCGCGCTTACCGACGCGAACGCCTTATTGAACGCTTTGATTGCTTGAGCGAGATTTGACGCGCACTTCGCGTTTTTGTCCGCATCGAATGAGGTATCCGTAATTGCTTCGATTAAGAACCCTGCGTAGGCATTCCCTTTCTCTTGTAGCGAACCGTACGCCACCGCCAACGTATTCAGATCGGATGCGCCCACCGAATGCTTCGCCGTCGCAACCAGCTCAACGGATTGGTTCCTCGCAAGCGTAAAGGGAGACACGGCCGAGCTCAGCTGTTGTGCCGGGTCGACGTGATGAGCGCAACCCGAAACGATCGCAGTTAGAAGCAAGAGCGTCCAAACGGTATTTCCGACGATTCGATTTTGGCTACTGCTCCTATCGGCCATGCCGTCTTTTACCCAATACTCGGCCGAGTAAGCGTTTTCTGCCGATGGCACCGAATATTTGCGCCCTACCAGCGAGCGCTCGTTCGGTGTAACCGAACCAAGCGTTGGGTACCACGTGATGTATGAACAAGCTTAATATTCTTCTTTCCGGCGCAATTCTGAGCCTCGCGCTCACAGCTGTCGCGCACGCGCAAGAAGCTGCATCGCCACCCTATGTCGACACGAGTTGCGGAACGTGGCAAGGCGACACGTGGACTCCCAACGGAACGTGCACCGGCGACGTTAAGCGTCACGCTCGCGTCGAAGGCACGATCACGATCGTCAAAGGGCATCTCGTGACGGTCCAGCAGAGTACCGGAACCGTCGTTATCGACGATACGCCGGCGCTCAATAACCAGTTCACCGGAAAGGTGGCCGTCGGCCGCCGGATCGTGGCGCACGGCTACTGGGATGGCAACAATTTCTACGCGACGATCATAACGACGACTGACGCACCAAGCCCGTAAGTAATCTCAGGGGCGCTGGTGCGTCGCAACGGTTACTTTACAAACGGCACGTTGTCCGGTGTGACGATTTTCGCGATGTCGCGGAAGATTGCGTTGGTGACGCCGGGAAAGGGCTGCTCGACCTGGCTGTTGACGAACGCAATGATCGTGATGCCGGTAGCGGGCATATAGTAGGCGCCGGTGTTGTAGCCGGTGATGCCGCCGGTGTAACCGTACCAGCCGGCCGAACAGCCGATGCCCAGGCCGAATGCCAAATTTCCGGTGCCCGTCGGAATGCACGCCAGGCGCGCCTTTTGCGTCGCCGCGCTATTCGTCGTGCCGGTTACGTAGGCTTTCACCCACCGCTTCATGTCGGCCATATCGGAAATCATCACGCCGGCCGCCCAGGAAACCGATGGCGGTAGTGCGGTCGATTCGTCGATCCACTGCTTCTTTGCATCGAGCGCGTACCCGTGCGCGTATGGCGCCGGCATGCCGCGGTTGGTCGTGGGAAACGATGTTTGGCTGAGCCCCATCGGCGTCAGGATCCGCGATGCGATTTGGTGCTCGATCGTGTCGTGCGTTACTTTCTCGATGATGAGCCCGAGCAGGAACCAGTTGGTGTTGCTGTAGTTGTATTTTGCCCCCGGTGCGAATAGCGGCGGCTGTTTGCCGGCCAGCGCAACCCACTGCTGCGGCGTTCGGCTAGCCCACACCGACTCGTTCTCTTGTTGCACCCCCGGAACGGCGTACATATCGATGATTCCGCTGCGCATTTCCGCGAGCTGGCGCAACGTGATGCGATTCGCGTTCGGCACGGAGATGCCGAGACTGAAATGCGCGATCGTGTCGTCGAGCGTCAACTTCTTTTCGTCGACGAGCTGGAGTAGCACGGTTGCGACGAACGTCTTCGTGTTGCTGCCGACGCGGAAATGATCGTCCAACGCCATCGGAACGCGCGGCATAAGTTGCCCGGAGCCGAATCCTTTGACGAACTCGCCCTTGCCCGGTACCCACACGCCGATCACCGCGCCGGGTATCGGCGTGACGCCGCCATAGGCCGCAAGTTCTTTGTTGACGGCGGCTGAAACGGCCGCCTGAACGCTGGCGGGGAGTTGCTGCGGACCCGCGACGGCATCGCCGGCAAACGTAACCGGCAGCACGATGCCTAAAACAAAAAGTACTCTCAAAAAATAGCGCATGGCGGCTCAGTTCGCCGCACGCGAATGCTATCCGTCTATGCGGGTGCTTCGAACGTACCCGGGCTTTTCGACGTTCCGGTATACTCGGGCGTGCGCTCCCTGCGCGCGCCGGCGAGCGCTTTGCGCACTCCTTCCGCGTCGAAATCCTGCGCGTATACCGGCGTTCCGGGTTGCTGTCGCCAAGACTCGCCGAGCGCTCCCGCGTCAACGGGATCGAAGCCAAGTTCGTCGACCAGATTCATCACGACGGCTTTTGCGCGCGCATCGTCACCGGCAACCGGAAGTGCAATGCGCCCCTGCGTCCCTTTCGGTTTGCCGAGTTTTCCGAGATGCTCGGCGTAGATAACGTTGAACGCTTTGATGACCGGCCTTCTCAGGTGCGCGGCGACCCACACGCTCTCGGGCGTGCCGCGTTCGATCGCTTCGATGCGACCGTCACGTTGCCGCGGATAGTAGTTGCCGGTATCGATCACGACAACCCCGTCGGGAACTCCCGCGAACAAGTCGTTGGGAAGGTCTTCAATCTTTCGCTCGGGGATGGTTACGATCACGACGTCGCCGTCGCGCGCTGCCTGCTCGACCGTTACCGGCGTTGCTCCCGTCTCTTCGGCCAACTCCGTGAGTGTTTGGGGTCCACGCGAGTTCGCCACGAACACCTCGTGGCCGAGCTCGCTGAGCCGGCGCGCCAACGTTCCGCCGATATTCCCCGCCCCGATAATTCCAATCTTCATTCCGATTTCTCCGTGTCATTGCGATGGTCGACCGGGATGGACCCGTCGCGTTCGATCAAGCCTTCAGATCGAAGATCTAACCAAAACGCGGCTGGAATCCCTACGCTCAGCGACGTGTAATCTGCGAGCACTTGCTGCGGACTCGAGCAGCCAACGACCAGCGCAACGGCGACGTCCGGCGCGCTCGAGAACTGCAGTGCGGCCGTCCGCAGGTCCACGCCGTGACGCGCCGCGACCGCGCGCAGCCGGTCGCGTTTTTCAATTACGTCCGTGGGAATTCTATAATTTTCGCTGCCATAATTAAAGCGCGGACTTCCGCTGATGAAACCGGCATTGAGCGACGAGCCGACGACAAACTTCATCCCACATTCGCGCGCCTTTGGAAAAACTTCGTGCAGGGCTCGCTCGTGGTCGATCAGCGAGTATTGCCGCGCCAACAGGCACACGTTCGCGTCGGCGACGTCCATCAGGCGAAGAATCGGTTCCGGCGAGTTTACGCCAAGGCCCCAACCTCTAATCACGCCTTCGTCACGCATGGTGCTGAGCGCCGGGAACGCGCCGTTGCGCGCGATCTCGAACTGCTCTTCCCACGGCCCCGGCAGCCATGGATTGTCCGGCGAAAGGTCGTGAACGAAAACGACGTCCAGCGCATCCACTCCAAGGCGCTGTAAACTGTCTTCGATCGAACGCTTGACACCGTCCGCCGTATAATCGTAATGAAGGTTGTTAGGCGAAGGCGTGAATGGAAAGTACTGCTTCGCATGGTTCTGGCGCGACGCCGTGAGTAACTTACCGACTTTCGAGGAGAGGACGTACTCGCCGCGCGTCTGCCGATGCAAGAACCCTCCAAGACGCCGCTCTGCCAGGCCGAGACCATACCAGGGAGACGTATCGTAGTAACGTACGCCCGCAGCCCACGCCGCTTCGATCGTCGCGTATGCGATTTCGTCCGTAACGTACGCGAACTCGTTGCCGAAAGGCACGCCGCCCAGACCGAAGTGCTTCCCCTCGAAGATTTCAGACGCGTTCATGAAAGCGATCGTACCGCCGTTTGCTCTACGGCAAGCGCAACGCCGATATAGTCCTGGTCGCCGAGTCCTGATGCAATCGCACGTTCGTATTCCGCCAGCACGCAATCCATCACCGGCGCTTCCACACCGAGGCGCTCCCGAACGCCTTTAGCCAAGCGTAAATCCTTCAGCAGTGCGGCCGCCGAGAAACGCGGTTCCGTATCTCGATCGACGAGCTGTTGCCGCTTCCCGCCGGCGCGCTCGAAGGCGCGCACGACCGTGTCGATAACGAGATTGCGCTCGACTCCGCCGCCTTCGGTAATCTCGAGCAGCTCGCCGATGGAATCCGCGATGACGCCCAACACGGCATTACTTGCAAGCTTCAAAAGCCCGCTTGCCGCAGGCGAACCCGTAAACGTAATCGTCGAACCGAGCGCACCCAAGAGCTCGCGCGCGCGCTCGAACGCCACCTCGCTGCCGCCGGGGAAAAGCGTCAGCGTCCCCGCGCGAGCGCTGTCGATGCTTCCGACGACCGGACAGGCGAGAAAGTCCACGCCTCGCTGCGTCGCGGCTTGGGCTAGGGTCTGGTACATTTCCGGCGACAGCGTGGACGACTCAATCACGAGCTGATCGCTCCGAGCTGCAGGAATGATCTGGCCGAGCGAGATCTCGCGCGCGACGGCGTCATCCCAGAGCATTGCGATCACGGCATCCACGCTTACGACCAGCGCAGGAATATCGTCGCAGCGAACCGCTCCCGCAGGTACGAGCGCTTCCGCTGGGCCGCTATTTCGGTTCCAAACCGACACCCGATAACCGCGTTCGAGCAGATTGCGCGCGATCGAGCTGCCCATCTTTCCGGTACCTGCGATTCCAACGTGCATCATCGAACGTAGTCCTCCGGCGCGCAAGCGGGCACGGAGCCTTATCCGCGGCCGGCCGCGACGCCTGCGCGCAGTCCTGTCATCGCGCAGCGAACGCCGCATTTGCGGTGTTCCGAGGAATATGAGTTTCACTGACCTACCGCTGGTCGATTCTCGCGAGCGGGTCTTTCCAACGTTGTCGGACGCACAGATCGAACGCGTCAAAACGCGCGGCCACGTTCGCAAGGTGAGCGCCGGCGAGGTCTTGATCGAGCAAGGCACGACGACGATTCCATTCTTCGTCCTTCTTTCGGGCGAGTTGGAAGCAGTGCGACCCACGGAACTCGGCAGGCGCGTCATTACCCTGACGGGACGCGGACAGTTCACCGGCGAGATCAACACGCTCTCCGGCCGTCGAACGATGTTTCGGATCGTCGCGTCGCAGCCGGGAGAAGTGATCGAACTCGACCGGCATCAAATGATGGCGCTCGTGCAGGGCGATGCCGAGATCGGCGAAATCGTCGTGCGCGCGTTTATTTTGCGCCGTGCGGGCTTGGTTTCGGGAAACATCGGCGACGTCGTCTTGGTTGGATCAACACATTCGGCCGACACGCTGCGACTGAAAGAGTTCCTCGTACGCAACGGACATCCGTACTCCTATCTCGACCTCGAGCGCGACACCGACGCCGAACAGCTGATGGCGAATTTCAAAATCGGCACAAGCGACATCCCCGTCGTAATTTGCCGTGGCGAGTCGGCGTTGCGCAATCCGTCCAACCGCGAGCTGGCGGAGTGTCTGGGATTCAACGAAGCGATTGACGAGACGCACGTGCGCGACGTCGTGGTGATCGGTGCCGGTCCCGCGGGGCTGGCGGCTGCCGTTTACGGCGCATCGGAGGGACTCGACGTGCTGGTCATCGAGAACAACGCGCCCGGCGGTCAAGCCGGCTCGAGCTCGCGCATCGAAAATTACTTGGGATTTCCGACCGGCGTCTCGGGGCTGGAATTGGCGACGCGCGCGTACGCGCAAGCCGAGAGATTCGGCGCACAAGTCTTGCTCGATCGCGCCGTCCGCCTGGAATGCGATCGTCATCCCTATCGCGTTGGCTTGGAGAGCGGCGGCAGCGTTGCCGCCCGGACGATCGTCATTGCGAGCGGCGTTCGCTACCGAAAGCCGCCGTTGGAAAATCTCGAGCGCTTCGAAGGCAACGGTATTTATTACGGCGCGACGTTCGTCGAAGCGCAACTGTGCTTTGGTGAGGAAGTCATCGTCGTTGGCGGCGGCAACTCGGCCGGTCAAGCCGCCGTCTTTCTCTCGGAATCGGCGGCGCGCGTGTACGTTCTCGTGCGATCGGCAAGTTTAGCCGATAGCATGTCGCGCTATCTCAGTTACCGCATCGAACAGATCCCGAACGTTCAACTGCTCACGCAAACGGAAATCGTCACACTAGTTGGCGACGACCGCCTTCGGCGCGTACGCTGGCGCAACAATCAAACCGGCGCCACGGAAGAGCACCCAATCGCTCACGTCTTCATGATGACGGGAGCGGCGCCGAATACCGCATGGCTCGACGGCTGCGTTGCGCTCGACGAGCAAGGCTTCGTGAAGACCGGCTTCACAATGAGCCCCGAAGATTTGGCGGCAGCGCGCTGGCGCCTGGTACGGCAGCCGTTTCTTTTCGAAACGAGCTTACCCGGTGTCTTTGCCGTCGGCGACGTGCGCGGCGGCAGCGTGAAACGCGTCGCGTCGGCAGTCGGCGAAGGCTCGGTCGCAATATCGTTCGTCCACCAAGTACTGTCCCAATAGGGCACTCCCAGGTCCCTCCTTACCGTTACCTAGAAATGGACGGCGTGACCCTTTTGTCCCGCTTCATTGCGGCGCTCGTCGCCGCGTTTACGTTCATTCTTACGTTGCGATCGACCGCTCAAGCGCATGTCGTCTGCGGCGACCGCGTCTTCCCCACGACGCTTACCATGGACGATCCCGGCGTGAGCGACGAAATGTCGCTGCCGACGATTACGCTCACGCCGACACCGAACTCGCAAAACAACAGCTACGGATACGAATGGGATAAAACCATCACCGAAGACCTCGGCTTCGCCGTCAACGGTGATTACGCCACACAACGCAACCCGAGCACGCATTTAGCCGGATGGGACAACATCACGGTAACGCTAAAGGATCAGCATCCCTGCATCGAGCGCCACACCCACGAAGAATTCGTTTTTTCGGTGGGCGCGATCCGGCTCATCCCCGGCACCGGTTCGTCGCAACTTCGCAACGCCGGCGCAATTGCGAGCGTCGGCAGCACCGCGCCGACGTTCTACTTCGGCAAGGGCTTGGGCGATGTAAAGGCCCAGTATCTTCGCCCCTTCGCGATTACGGGCGAAGTGAGCCGCGTCTTTTCCGATACGCCCAGCAAGACACCGAGTGCGTGGAGTTATGCGGCGTCGTTGCAGTACTCGATGCCCTACCTGCAGCAACACATCAAGGCGCAGCACATCGCGCAATTCTGGACGCGCATGACGCCGATCGTCGAGGTCGCGATGACCAGCCCGGACTCCGGTACTCCAACCGGAACCATTTCGCCGGGCTTACTCTACGACGCCAACACCTGGCAGATCGGTGCAGAAGCAGTCATCCCAGCCAACGGGGCTACGCGGCAAGTGCAAGGCACGGGATTCATCATTCAGTATCACGAGTTTCTCGACAGTTTCTACAAGAGCTGGTTTGGCAGACCCATCATCAATAGGAACCTTTGGCAATGACAACGGCGCGTTTATTTGCGGCGGCATTCGGCCTTGCCGCATTGATTATCGCACCCGCGGCGGTTCGGGCGCACGCATTCCTGGATCATTCCGATCCGGCAGTCGGCAGCACGGTACCAACCTCGCCCGCCGAAATGCATTTATGGTTCACGCAAGAACTCGAACCCGCGTTTAGTTGGGCAACGATTACCGATAAATCGGGAGCCACCGTCAACGACGGAGCGGCCACCATCGATGCAAACAACAAATCGGAGCTCGACGTTAAACTGAAGCCGCTCCACGCCGGCACGTATACCGTGAAATGGCATGCGCTTTCGGTCGATACCCACACGACCGAGGGCGACTTCACGTTTGAAGTCAAGGCGGGCTGAACCATCGATTCGCTCTGGACGGTAACGCGATTCCTCCATTACGCGGCGACGGTCTCGCTCGAGGGCACGTTTGTATTCTGGTGTTTGATTGCATGGCCAGCGTTTCGACAAACAAACGTTGCGCAAGAATTTCAAACGCAGTTCAATCGACGGCTCTTCGCACTGGCATGGATGAGTCTGCTTTTCGCTGTGGTGACCGGCGCTGGGTGGCTCCTCATCGTCGCATCGAGCATGAGCGGAATGCCGCTCGCGGGAGTCGTTCAGGGCGGCGTTGTCGGCATCGTCTTATCGCAAACGCGCTTTGGCTACGATTGGCTGCTACGCGCTGCGCTTATCGTCGTTATCGCAGTTTGTCTCGCGGTGCAGGCACGAACGCGTAAGCCCGCAGCGGCCTGGATCGGTTTGCTCGCTGCAGCGGCGTTCATCGCCTCGCTGGCATGGGCAGGCCACGGTGCCGCAGCGGAAGACGTGCCGTTCGACGCCATCCATCTGCCGGCGGACATCCTACATTTACTGGCGGCGGGCGCGTGGCTCGGTGCACTTCTGCCGCTCGTCCTACTCCTCGCGCAGACGCGGCGCAACAGCAACCCTCAAGCCACGGCTGTCGCTTGCACGGCGACCCTGCGATTCTCAGTTCTTGGCCTCTCGAGCGTGGGAACGTTGCTGGTGACCGGTATTGTGAATACGTGGTTCCTGTCCGGCACCGTGCCGGCGCTACTTGGGACGTTGTACGGGCAACTCTTGCTGCTTAAAATAGCGCTTTTCGCAGCGATGATTGCCGTCGCGAGCATCAATCAGCGCCGGCTTCTGCCGTGTCTCGCCGACGACATTGCTGACATTGCTACGGAAACGCCTGTGAGGTCGCAAGCGATTCGCCAAGTGAGCCGCAACGCAGCGATCGAGGCGAGCCTCGGTGTCTTCGTTCTCGCCATCGTCGGGATCATCGGTATTTTGCCCCCGGGCTTGCACACCGAGCCACGCTGGCCGCTGCCGTTTCGGTTCGACTTGAGCGAGATCTCCGCGCGCGCACACACCGTGTTCGACATCGCAATTATCGCCTTCGTTCTCTCGCTTGCGGTCACGATATTCGTTGCGGAGCGACGGCGCTATCGCGAAATGACCGCTGCAATCGCGTTGCTCGTGCTTTTCGGTATCGTGAGTTTCATTGCACTGCGACCGGGAATCGTACGCGCGTACCCGACGAGTTTTTACGCCTCGACGCAGCCGTACGCGGCGCCGTCGATTGCGCGCGGTGCGCCGCTGTATGCTGAGAATTGCACCGTGTGTCACGGAGCTAACGGTCGCGGCGACGGCCCACTTGCCGGCAAACTTCGCGTTCACCCGGCAGACTTGACCGAGCCGCATCTATTCGCTCATAAGGTCGGCGAGATTTTCTGGTGGATCAGCTACGGCAGCGACAATGCGGTCATGCCGGGATTCGCCGATAAGATGACTCCCGATCAGCGCTGGGACGTTGTCAACTTCGTGCTGGCGCGGACGGCGGGCATTCTGACCCAACGCGTGAGCTCGCAAATCAGCACGACGGAGGCGCTGCCGGTTCCCGATTTCGCTTTCGAGCAAAACGGTGCGCAAAATACGCTTAGTGAGGTGCGCAAGAGCGGACCCGTCCTAGTCGTCTTGTTCGCGAGTCCCGCACCCCGCGCGCGACTCGAACAGTTGGCAAGATTGCAGCCGCGGTTAGCCGCCGCGGGGCTGCACGTCGTTGCCGTCGCGCTCGGCCCAACAACCGGCAAGGCCCCGCCGATCGTCGGCGTATCACAAGACGTTCGGGCCGCGCTCGCCTTATTTCGATCGCCGGCGGACGGCGGAGAAACGGAGCTCATGCTCGACCGAGGCGGCAACGTCCGGGCGCGCTGGACCGCGCGCGGAGTAACGGGTCTTGCCGATGCCGGCACGCTGCTCAGCGACACCGCGCGCGTTGCGCGTATTGCGGTAGCGGCTGCAAATCACGCCGGCCACACTCACTGAACGGCGCCGCCGGCCACCAATTTCAGTTCCTTGAGGCAATGACGCACGATCGTCGCGAGGCTGCGGTCGCCTTTTTCGTTGATCCATCGTTCGAACGCGATTCGAAAAACGGTGATGCCCATCTCGGCGGCAAGACTTGCTGCCGGATCGCCGGCGCCGCGCCGGCGCAGCCCTTCCGCCAGCGCCGACGCAAGCGTCGCCAACTTGATACGTTCGCGCTCCTGCAGCTCGGCATTCTCGGCAATCACGGCCTGGCGTTTACGCGCAAACTCTTTGCGCCGTTCAAATAAGCCCACGGTCGACTCAAGGGCGACACCAATCGCATCGATCGGCAGTAGCGAGCGCGATGCCTTGTCCAGTGCGCCGACGAGCTGCTGCTGCAACGCATCGGCGCCCGAGAACAGCACTTCGCGCTTGTCGGTAAAGTAACGAAAGAACGTCCGCTCGGTAAGACCCGCGCGTTCGGCAATTTCAGCGACGGTGGTTTGGCCGAAGCCACGCTCTCGGTAAAGCGCAAGCGCGGCCTTCTCAAGACGCGCTCGCGCGTCGGGCTTCCATCGACCCATGCTCAAAGTATAGCACAGGTGATGACAGTGATTGACATCAGTGGTATAGTGGTTGATGACAGTAACTGACATCAACCAAGCAAAGGGACTTCACAATGCGTGTTTTCGTCACCGGCGCCACCGGGTTCGTCGGCTCGGCCGTCGTCCAAGAGTTCATCAACGCGGGGCATCAGGTGCTCGGCCTCGCGCGTTCGGACTCTGCAGCAGCCTCGCTCGCCGCGGCCGGCGCCGGCGTGCACCGCGGCTCGCTCGACGATCTCGAGAGTTTGCACAGCGGAGCAGCCGAAGCGGATGCCGTCGTGCACACCGCTTTTGTCCATGATTTCGCGAATTTCGCGGCTGCCGCTGCGACGGATGCGCGCGCGATCGACGTGCTTGGCGAAACGCTCGCCGGATCCAGCCGGCCGTTAGTCGTCACCTCGGGCACGGCAATCGTTTCGCCGGGACGTCTCGCGACCGAAACCGACGAGCCCGATGCGGCGCTCACCGCAACTTGGCCGCGCAAGTCGGAAGAAAGCGCGCTGGCAATGATCGACCGCGTTTGCGCCTCGGTCGTTCGACTGCCGCCTTCCGTGCACGGCGAGCACGATCGCGGATTCGTTCCACGCCTCATCGGCATCGCGCGCGAAAAAGGCGTTTCTGCGTACGTGGGCGACGGCTTCAACCGTTGGCCGGCGGTGCACCGGCTCGACGCTGCGCGCCTCTTTCGCCTCGCGGTCGAAAAGCGCGCCTCGGGCGCGTGCTATCACGGCGTCGGGGATGAAGGCGTGCCGTTTCGCGAGATCGCCGGCGTCATCGGGCGTCACCTCAACGTTCCGGTAGTATCCAAATCGAACGACGAAGCCTCCGATCACTTTGGATTTCTCGGCCTGTTCGCTGCAATGGACGTTCCCGCGTCGAGCGCGCTAACGCAGCAACGACTTGGATGGAGCGCGAATCAGCCGGGATTGCTCGCCGACCTCGACCGCGGACATTACTTCGAGCAAGCCGCGCTCGTGTGAAACGCCGGCCGGGAGAGCGTTCGTTAAGCGCTCGGAAAAAGGATGATTTTACCGTCGGCTTTTCCCGACTTACCGCGGTCCAAGGCGACGGCGGTATTGGAAAGATCGTGTTCTTCGCCGATGACGACGCGCACCGTACCTTCTTCTACCATCTTAACGAGCTCGCGTAATCCCTGATGTGAGGACTGCGGCGTCTGATTGAGGACGATATTGACGGCGCTGACGCCGCGACCCTCAAACCACGGAATGTCCGCCGTGTAGATCGTCGTAACGACGGTTCCACCACGGCGCACGAGGCCACCGACGCGTTTAAGCGCTTCGGCATCGCTAACGACGTCGAGCAACGCGTCGATGCCGTCCGGATAGCGCTGACCTAGTGCGGCGACGACGTCTTCGCTATCGTAGGCGATCGGCACGTCCACGCCGAGGGATCGGGCGACATCCTCTTTGCCCGAATGAACCGTGCCGACGACGGTAGCACCGCGCGCGTGCGCGATTTGCGATGCAAACGCTCCGACGCTTCCGCTCGCGCCGTTGATCAGCAACAGCGTCCCGCGCGCAACGCCGAGCGCATCGAGGGAAGCGAGCGCGGTGAGACCGGCGGTCGGTAGTGCCGCAGCGTCGGCGTCACCGACGTCATCGGGAATTTTCGCGGTCGGATTATCGGGTGAGTCTTCCGGAACGGCGGTGTAGTCGGCAAACGTTCCGTGCTCGCGCGCCGTGCCGAAGATTCGGTCGTCAACACCGTAGCGGCGTACGCGCGATCCCGCCGCGACGACGAGTCCGGCAAAATCCTGGCCGAGCACGAGCGGAAACGACCGGTCGCCGCGAATGCCGTCGCGGATTTTCCAATCGATCGGGTTGACGCCGGCGGCGACCACGCGAACGAGCACGCCGTCGTCCGGCACATCGGGCGCGGGGAGATCGTGCATCGATCCTTCGTCCCCGAATCGATCTATTGCAAATGCTTTCACTGCTCGGCCTTTCCCAACTTCACACGCTCGTAGACGCGGCGCGCCGACTTTATCTAATACCCTTCGACGCGCAGAGGCACCGCGCCGATCGCGCGAAAGGTGCGTTCCTCTTCCCATTGCGGCCACCAGCTCTGTACGAGCGTATCGAGCGGCTGCCAAATGACGACCCACCCGGCAACGATGAGACTCTCGCTTGCGAGCGTGCGTATGCCTTCCGGAATCCAGAGCGCCCTTGTTACGGCCATCGATGCGGCGAGGCTGAGGCCGAAAAATAGCAGTCCCACAAACACGGTTCGAAGACCGACCCACTGCATCGCCGCAAGTTTTCGGCGCGTTTCCGAAATCATGTGTCCGCAGTAACGCTCGAGTGCTCGGCGCACCTGCGGTTCGGTTTCGGGCGTTACCGTCGAAGCCGGCAGCAAGACACGCAATTTGATCGTATGGAGCTTCGATACGAGATGCGGCAACTGTGCCATTTGCGAGATGCTCGTAACGGCTTCCACGTCGTCATCGTCAAACGGATCGAATTGCCGCTCCGCAAAAAGCTCCTTAACGTCGCTTGCCTTGACCGTGAGCTCGGTTGGGCGTATGGACATAGGTCGTTATCCTTTCTCCGCACTAACCTCAAGTAGCCGAAAACCTCCGCGCTCGATCGAGAATGCCATCGAGCTCAGCTGGCTCCTCCCGAGCGTTCCGCGCGTCTCCCAACTGCGCCGCTCGCTATCGTAGACGCGGACGGCTGCGCGTTCGGGAAGCAGTTTCGGGTCGGCGAATTGCACCGCGGCGTAAATCGTCGCGGTGCTGGTATTGCCGACAATCAAGACGAGATCTTCATCGCGCCGCAAGGCGACGCTGACGGCGTCCTTCGTATAAACCATCACCTCATCGGAAACGTCGGCCGCATAGACTTCCGTATGCCACGCGCAGTCGATGGCGCACGTCGCGTAAACGCGCGTGCCGCTTTCGGCTTCACGCACGAGAAAGTACGAAAACGATTGGCCGTGATACGGAACGTCACGCAGCGCGACCCAATTCCACCCTGCCGGCATGATCGGATTGACGCGGGGAGCACCGGGCAGCAGCACCAAGCCACACACGCCTTCGACCGCAGCCCACAAGAAGCGCGGCGGCTCCCAGGGTGAGAGCCGCATGCCCCGATTGGACAAGCTCTCGCCGTCAAACCATTCGCTAAACTGCCCGGGCACCGTATTGTACCGTTGCGGATCGACGCCGTAATGTTCGAATGATGACCGCAACGCACGAACCATGGAATGCGGATGGTATTGTGCCGCTCCGAACGCATACCACCAGGTCAGCCCAGGCCAAACGCCGCCCATCAATCCCGAGTGCGCCGACGGATTGAACCGCGGATCGAGACTCGAGACGGTCCGCAGACCTGCGGGCGTCCAAAAGTCTGGCGCGTTCAGGCGGGTGATGATGCGAAAACCAGTTTCGTCCGAACAGGCGCGCATGATGACCGGAAAGATTTCGTCGCCGGTTACGTCGGTGCGCGGAGTCCCGTCGACGTCAACGTTCAGGTAGTAGAGTCCGTTCCTCGGATTGATGAGGTGCGCATCCATTGCGCCGCGGATTCGCGCCGATGCCGCAGCGAATGCTTCTCGATCGTCGTCGCGTCCGAGTTCCTCGGCGAGATGTGCGGCGTCGCGTAACGCGGCGACGCACTCGGCATTGATCTCGGTCACAGCGCCGCTGACGCGATAACCGCTCACGATGTTACGCCAGCCGGCAATAGCCCACACGTCGCCGCGAGGGTCGTCGGCCGAGCAATACACCAGGCCGCGATCGTCCACTTGGGAGATAATGTAGTGAGCCGCGCGCGCGACCGACGCGTAGGTTTTTGCCAGCCATTCCCAATCGCCGGTGGCGCGGAAATGATGATTGACGGCCAACACGTACAGCGGTGTGTCGTCGTTGATGTTCAGCCCATCATCCTCAACTCTGCCGGTGATGCCGTCAAAATACTCCGGCATTTTGCCGCTCGGATACTGGCGCTGCGCGAGATTGTCGAGCAAACGGCGTGAAAACGACGGCAAGAAATGATCGTTGCCGTAGACGAACCACGCGCAATCGCGCGTCACCACGTTCGTGTACGACCCCGGATCGTTGGTAAACGCTTGCCCAGTCGGATAGGACGCCATCACGCGCCGCATGTTGACTTTACTCCAGAGCGCGCCCTGATTGATCACTGGATCGGGAGTCAGGACGCGAGACGCGCGAAGAATATCTTCAAGCTGCGCCACGGTCTGGTCGAGCGCGTCATCGGCGCTGGGAATTCGGCGGAAGCGCTGCAACGCGTCGTCCTCGCCTTCCGCGTAGACGCCGGCCGCGAACCAGAAACGCCGCTGCTCTCCTGGCGCAAGCGTAAAATCCCACTGGAGCCGCCCGATGAGGTCACCCGTCGCCGATGTGTCGTCGTTTAACGCATCCGGATATGCCGGGTCGTACGAGCGCGCGTAGTCGGAATCGGCAGCAAAATGCGTTGCAGCCTCCGATGCACCGAGGATTCGAATCCACTGCGGTTTGCTTGCATTGTTCGCGACGAGCGCCTTAGCACGACGATCGTATCGTACGCGCATATCGGCCGGGGTGCTTCCGCGCAACAGCGCCGACGCAAACACGCGCAGGTCGTGCCGTATCGTGTCGCGATTTTCGAGTTCGATGATGACGTACACCACCGGGTCGTCGTCGCTCGGCTCCCCTTTGGCAAAGGGAAGAAACGTCGTCTCGGCGACGTCGATGACCTCGATGAGTTGAAATCGAACGCGCTGATAGGCGGGATGAATCTCCAACGCGCGCGGCCCACCGGCAAAGACGCCCGAGAAAAAAGCCTCCGCCTGATCGGGCCGGCCGCAGTAGCGCACGTTAACGGTCCCGACCAGCGACTCACCGATCGAATTAAGGAAGACGCGCTCGATTGCGCCGTCGCCTTTGGTCTGAATCCACGTCGCGCTATTGCCTAGGCTCGCACCCATGGCGAGTTGCGAGCTGGCAACGCTAAACGGCTTCAAGACGGTTTAACGGCGGCCCGCGTCTCGCTGCGAGACTGATAGATCTCCCAATATTTTTCGGCGATGGCTGCCGGCTCGATCGCGTTGCCGTCGCCGGTCGGAGTGCCTTTGATCGTACCGTAGATCGTGACCTCGCTGACGTAGACGCCATCGCCTTTCAGCCGCTGCGCGAGGAGCCCGACGAGTTTGTTTTTTGCGGCATTCGCAAGGGCAACGCCCATCGAGTTAAATTTGACGGCGTACTCGTCGATCTCCGGCGATATTTCTCCGAACGCGCCGTTCGCTATCAGTATGGCGCCGTCGCTTTTCTTGAGATCGGGAAGTGCTTCGTCGGTAGCGGCGAGTAAACCGAATATCGCCACGTCGAACACGCGATGCAGCGCGCCGGAATCGGCTGCCAGCAGATCTCCCACATCCGTCCCTCCGTATGCGTTCCACTGCAATACCGCGATCGCACCGAGTTGGGAGCGTACACTTCGAATCGCCGATCGAATCGACGCGGCGTCCGAAGCATCGCCGGGGAACCCGAACGCCGTTACACCGCGCGCCTTTAACGCGGCAACGCCCGCGGCAAGTCGCTCTTCATCCCGCCCGACGAGCGCTACGGAGAAGCCCTCTTCTCCGAATTTCTCGGCCACGGCGGTCGCAGTGCCGGGCCCAAAACCTACTATAACAATCGTTTTCGTCATGGGCTCCACTAGACTACCTTACGCTTCCCGGGAGTTGCAGCCTCCAGGCGTCTGGGTTTCACGCTTTCCTCATCCTCTTCGTCTATCGTCTAACTCACAAAGAGGAGATTGTGCTATGTTCGGTCGTGCAGCAAAGTACGCGGTTACGTCTCCGCTCGTCGCGCTCATCTGTCTGGCAGGCTGCGCGGGAAACGCTGGCCCACCGCCGACGGCACCGAACGGTGCGTCGCCCGTCAGCGATCGAATACGCACGTTAAGCAGCGCGACGTTTTATGTGAACGTCGCGCATGGCAGTGACCAGAACGATTGCAAATCGCCGCAGCGCGCCTGCAAGACCATCGAACACGCCGTCACTATCAGTGCATCCGGCGACACGATCGACGTCGCGGCGGGCCTCTACCCGGAGAATGTCTCGATACGCCACAGCGTTCGCATCAATGGCGCCGGACGGGATACGACGATCGTCGACGGCGGAATGCACGGAAGCGAGTTTCTTATCGCGTTCACCAAGGGCGTCGACGTCACGATCACCGAGATGACGATGCGTAACGGCAGCGGCAGCGGCGACGGCGGCGCCATTTACCACTGCAATGGTGCGTTGATACTCGAGGGCGTTGTCATCGAGGAAAATCGCGTCCGCGGCGCGGGTCTCAATGGGTACGGCGGAGCCATGTACAACTGCCCGAGCAGCAGCGCCACGATTGTCGATAGTACGATCCGCAACAATTCCGCCGAAGTCGGCGGCGCAATCTGCAACGGTGGCGTGCTGACCATCATCAGGAGTACCTTCAACGGCAACACCGCGCTGGAGGCGCGCGGCGGAGGCGCTATTTTCAACTACGGTACCTTGCACGTCGCGAACAGCACGTTTAGCGGCAACACTGCAGCGGGTGGAATCGGGGGCGCTATACACAACGGCAAGCTCGTGGGCCTCACCGGCGGTGCGCAAATCGACAATAGCACGATCAGCGAAAACAACTCCGCGCTGGGCGGCGCCATTAGCAACATGTCCGGTCTGCCGATCTACCTGCAGAATACCATCATCGCGAGCAACAATCCGCAAAATTGCGCAGGCGCTCCGGTTGAAACGGAAGGCTTTAACCTCAGCAGCGACGAGTCGTGCGATCTCCATGGCGCCGGCGATCTCAACGGCGTGGATGCGCTGCTCGGGTTATTGCAGAACAATGGCGGCTCGACGTCGACGATGGCGCTTCTTCCCGGCAGTCCGGCGATCGACGCGGGCAATAACAGCGGCTGCAGAGATTGGGTGGGACATTTGTTGACGACCGATCAGCGCGGCATGCCGCGGCCGGATCCGCACGAGCCGAGAGGCTGCGACATCGGAGCGTACGAGAGCCAATAGCCCGCCCGGCGCGCCGGCGAGAGGCCGGCGCCGCTGCTTCGTCGCAGACTCGGAGAATGTTTCGGAAATGCGCATCTGGGCTTTTTTGCCTGCTGCTCGCACTCGCGCCGACGTTCAGCTCGGCGCAGAGCTCGTCAACGCCGCCCACGGGGAAACTCAAGGCGGCACTCCAACGCGATCTCAACGCCTATTTGAAATCTCGCGGAGATACCGAGCGCTTCTCGGCGCTTTCCATGTCGGTAAGCTTGACGCCGGCGCAGCCGGCAATCGACGTCACTGCCGGAACGACGCGTAATGGTTCGGGAACGCCGGTTTCGCCCACGAGTCTGTTCCAAATCGGAAGTAACACGAAGGCGTTCACCGCCGTGGCAGTGCTGCAACTCGAAGCGCAAGGGCGCCTCGCAATTGACGCGCCGATCGGCACGTATCTGCCGCAGTATCCGGCGTATGCGAAGCTGACGCTCCGGCGGCTGCTCAACATGACGGCTGGGATCGAGTCGTACGACAACACGCCGGCATGGGAAAAGATGTACTCGAGCGACCCAAAGCGTAACGTCTCAGCAGACACCTTGATTCGCCTGGTCTACCCCAAGTTTATCGCGGCGCCCGGAAGCAAGTATCACTATTCCAATACCGGCTATCTTCTTGTCCAAGAGGTCGTGGCCGCGCGTAGCAAAAGCAAGAGTTTTGATGCCGAGATAGCGCGCATCATTGCCAGCGTCGGTCTCAAGAATACGTATTACACGTCGAACCTGTACCCGCCGCCCGTTGCTTCGCGCGTCGTGGCCGGCTACTACGCAATGAACGAGCCCGGCTTCGAAAAGTATGTCGGCAAGGATGTCAGCGGCTTTAGCCTGTCGTGGGCACAGGGCGCCGGCTCGATCGTTTCGACGCCCGAGGACCTCGTTCGCTGGGCGCGCGCGATGTATCAGGGAACGTCGTTGCTACCCGCAAAACAGAAGGCCGAACTGCTCAGCCTAGTCTCGACGAAGACCGCGCAACCAATCGATAAGGCAACGGCAGACGATCCTGCGGGCTTTGGGTTGGGTGTCGCGCAGCGCTTCGATGAGGGATTCGGTTCGTTCTGGTTCTATCAGGGCGAAACGATCGGATTTCGGGCGGCGCATTTGTACTTCCCCAATTCCAACCTCGTCGTCGCCATTTTTGCCAACAGCCGCCCGGTCGAAAAAAATAGCGAGCTGCAAAAGCTCTTCAAAACCGTCTACGCGACGATTCAATCAGCCGGGAACATGTAACTCGGTCACTTCGCCGGTGAGAACTGGGCGTCGGTTGCGATGTACGGAACGTAGCGGAAATCTCGAATACGTGAAAGCGCGCCGGCTTCCGATTCGAGGAGCATGAAGTATGCCGGCTTAATACTCGCCGGTGGGCGGAAGATGGCGATCGCGGCCACGCCGTCGACGAAGCCTGCCTGCGCCCGCATATCTTCGGTTTTCAAAATGGCGGCATAGCGATCGTAGTAGCCGGCAGTCGCTGCCCGCTGCTGCACCCGCGACACGATGTCGAGGCGCGTCTCCTCGCCGAGCAGCGCGCGAAGACCTTCCCAATTGTGCGCATTAAAGAGATCGACGTACCGCCGCAGCGTCGCTTGTTCTTCGGCTGAAATTGGGGCGGCAGGCGCGACGCGCGCATGCGGCACGCGAGCAATGTTGCTACGCGCCCGCGAGAGCGCTGCTTTCACCGAGCCGACGTTCGTGCCCATCGTGCTCGCCGTCTCCTCGAGAGAATGCCCGAGAACGTCTTTGAGAATGACGGCGCTGCGCTGCACGGGCGGCAATTCGACGAACGCTGCAAGCGCCGCTTCCACCAGCTCCGGATCGACGCCGGTCTCTTCGGCCTCGGCGCGTTCCGGCACGTCGGAGACGACATCCACGTATTTTCGCTCGTGACGTTTGAGAAAATCCATAGCGGTATTGTGCGCAATCCGGAAGAGCCAGGGGCGCAACTTTGGCGGCTGCAGCATCTGGCCGAGTGCGTAATAGGCTTTTGCCAACGTATCCTGGACGACGTCTTCGCCATCGAAGACCGAACCCGTCATGCGAGCGCAGTAGCGATGGAGCTCGGGACGCAATTCGTCGACGAGCTCCATAAACCGATCGCGCGCTTCCATCATCGCCGGCAAAAGCGCGCGCGTTTCATTTTCCAAAGACTGTCCGCACCATTCCGGCGATTGCCAGCAGCATACCGGCCGACATTGCGCTCGCGAGCGGCGTCAGCGACTCTTCCACCGGAATCCCGAAAATGTGCGCGAGCAGCATCACGTCACCTCAGCAGCAGCCGCCACGACTTCTTCCCAGCGCGAGTCGGTTCCGGCCGCGTAGTTGTCGTGCCAGTTCCACCACGTGTACGGCGCCGTTTGCGGGTAGCCTTCGGGCGAATCTTCCCAGGCTTCTTGGCGACCGAGCGGCGTTACGTCCAGGTAGTTGAACGTGTTGCCCATCTGCTCGTCGCCGCGATTGTCGATGAAGTAGGTGCGATAGATACGGTCGCCGTCCCGGTAGAAGACGTTCGTGCCGTGCCACTCGTTCACGCCGAAGTCGGCATCGAAATCGCCGGCAATCGTATACCACGGCATCGTCCAGCCCATCCGCGCTTTCAGGCGCGCGATGTCCTGTTGCGAACCGCGCGAGACGAACGCGAGCGACGTGTCACGCGCGTTCAGGTGCGCAACGTGGGCGACCTGATCGGCCATGAGGGAACAGCCGCGGCACGCATGATCGGGCCAGCCGTAGACTCCCGGTTCGAAGAAGGCGCGATAGACGATCAACTGCCGGCGGCCCTCGAACAGATCGGCCAAGCTCATCTTGCCGTCAGGTCCCTCGAACTCGTATTGCTTGGGTACGGCAACCCACGGCATGCGCCGCCGCTGCGCCGCCAGCGCGTCCCGCGCGCGGGTGACTTCCTTCTCCTTCACGAGCAACCGTTTGCGCGCCGCCTCCCACTCCTGAGGCGACACGACCGCGGGGGTCTTCATCTGGGCAGTCATCTTGCGATCTCCTTATCGGTATTTTTGCTGCCATGAAGACGACTGGGGATCGCCAAAAGATACGGGTTATGGATACACCGACACAACTTGCCTACGACCGCACGTGGCTTGCGGAGGAGCGGACCATCCTGGCGTGGGTGCGCACGGCGACGTCGCTGATCACCTTTGGCTTCGCGATCTATAGTTTTTTCGTGATTCCCACGGGACCGGGGCACGCGCACGCTAGCTATTTGGGACCGCGCATCTTCGCGACGGGGTTGATCGTTGTGGGCTTGGTGGCCCTGCTTGCCGCGGCAGTCCAACGATATCAGGCTCTCAAGGTAATGAAGGCGACGTACACGGGCTTCAGCCGCGTCTCTATCGCTGAAATCGTCGGCGCTCTGATCGGTTGCCTCGGTCTGCTAGCACTTGTGATGCTGTTTCTGCGCATTTAGCAGCTAGTACACCCCGTCGGGGCCTCGACCGCGCCCACGGACGACCCGAACGGTTACTCACGACGAGTTGCCGGGAGGGTCTCCACGCGCGAGCGAAACGGAATCGCATGCAGGCTCGGTCTCCCAACGTCATCGATTTCGGACCGCTTTTGAGGCGACTGCGCATTGCGAATCGCGCACGGCTGCGGATCGTGGAATCGCCTGTTGCACCTTAAACAGGGCGCACTTTTCCCGCTCGCGATCGCGGCTGCCGGAGCAGCCGTCGCCGCGCTTACGATTCTTCCGTTTATACCGGCCAGGTGGCCCACAATGGTGCGCGTCGTAGCGGTATACGACGTGGCCGTGATCGCAATGCTCGCCTTTTTTTGGTTCGTCATTCTCACAAGCGACGTCGCAGCGACGCGAACGCACGCAGCCCGAGAAGATCCTGGACGAAACATTGCGTTTTTTGTCGTGCTCGTCGCAGTTTCGTTCGGCTTTATTGCCGCCTTCGACGTGTTGTTACCCGATCCGAACGGTGTAAGCCGGCATCAAGCCACGACGATCTATTTGCTTGGTTTCGCGGCGATCGTATTTGGATGGCTTCTGATTCACACGCTGCTCGTTTTCCGCTACGCGCACCTTTACTACAGGCGCCGCGATGCCGCGGAGCAAACTGGGGGCGGTCTAACTTTTCCGGGCACCGAGGAGCCGCGAAACCTGGATTTTGCGTATTTTTCTTTCGTTCTCGGCATGACGTTCCAAGTTTCCGACGTCCAGGTGACGAGCCCGAGTATTCGCGCGCTGGCGCTTGCGCACGGTCTTATTTCGTTCGGCTACAACACCGCAATTTTGGCACTGGTCGTCAACTTGGTGGCCGGCCTCCTGCACTAGAACGTCGCTTGCTTTCGAAGGGCGCAAATGTCGCTCTCACTAAAGACGCAGGATGGATACGACGATCGATCGGCTTGTAGCGTCCGGTTCGTCCGACGAGTATCGGCACGCGCGCGAAAACCTGTACGCGGCTGAAAAGAATCTCATGCAGCACGTCGAGCAAATCGCGCGGATGCGGCGCGAACTGCCGGAAGGACCGGAAGTACCCGACTACGAGTTCGTCGGGATCGACGGACAGATTCGTCTCTCCCAACTCTTCCAATCCGGCCGCGAGCCGTTCCTCGTGATGTATCACGTGATGTACTGGGCTGAAGACGACGAGTTTTGCCCGATATGCTCTGGCTGGATCGACGGACTCAATGCCGTCTCGCCGCACATCGAGCAACGCGTGAACTTCGTCGTTGCGAGCCTTGCGCCGCCGGAGCGTTTACAGCAGTGGGCTCGCCGGCGCGGATGGAATCGCGCGCCGGTGGTCGCCGACGTCGGAACGCAGCTCGCCGACGCCATTCACGCGCGAGATGCGGACGGCGATCCGGTTTCGACCGTGGCGGTATTTTCGAAAACCGGACCGACGCTACGGCACACCTACACGGCCCATCCTGACGAAAACGACAACACGATCCACGGTATCGATTTGCTTCAACCGGTCTGGCACGTCTTCGATTTGACGCCGGCCGGCCGCGGCGACGTCAATCTCGGCAATGATTATATGCTCGATTAGTTCTGAATCCGTCTCTCGAACTGTTTTAGGGTCGCACGAAGCAGACCGGTTCTTAGCTTGCGATCGAAGACAACTCCGAGCCCAACGAGACCGCCCAGCAGATATAGCACCACCGGAATTTTCCAAAGCAGAGGCCAAAACGCAAATGGAAGGGCGAACATCGTCAGCACGTCAACGATCGTGAGCCCCATTACCAGAGGGGCACGCACGTAACGCAATAGCGCTAGCTCTTGGCGCTCAGTTTTAGTTTCCGAAAGGAGCACTGCGATCTGGGCAAAAACGCCTGCGAGCATTAACGTAACGCAGATAGCAACGGTGGTGAAGATCCATCCGGGACCGCGCTCAAACAGGCTGACAATCAAAACAAAAATATTAGTTTGGATTGTCGAACTTATCAGTATTCGTGCGTTTACCGTTAGTATGTCACGACTCGTAACAAGTTCGCTCTGCTCTTCGATGCTCAACTGCGTCTGAGATTCCGTCGACCAGTTATCGCGTAACTCAGGCATCGTTGAATTGTCGATAGCGGCAGCAACGGCCCAAACGCGTTCCCATAGAGATCTAGCGCTTAGCGTTCCCCGGTGGTAGCCGTCGCCGATTGAAACGTCTGTCAACATGGGCGAATCGACTTCAAAGCTACGACCGATATAGTCCTCGTCACGCCAAAGATTAGCCCATGCCGTAACGGTGGCAGAGCTAGCGTAGGCTTTGAGTAACTCCTGCACCGATAGAATCGAGCCTGGAAACGACCGCGCCAATCTTCGGATTGGTGAACCAACTGTAATGAGACATATTCCGGAGGCAACCGGCTGAGTTGGAGATTTCTTGGCTAGGGCGCGTGTAACAAGGATGCTGCAAAGATCATAACCGAGCACTACAACGTTCGAATTTGGTGCTTGAGCCTTGATCGCGTCGAGCGTCCCTGTGAGCACGCGCTCGAACTTGTCCATGGTCTTCTGCGCGCCGACCACACGCCAGACACTGCCGACGCTCGTGAGCAATCGATGAAAGCGCTTAACGAAAGTTAGGAGTATGATGCCAACAGCAATAATGACTAATGAGACGGCGAGGTTCTCGGCCCGATGATCCCAGACGCTGAGCACCGTAGCAAACATTGTCAGTAGGATGCACGGAACGATTACCATTGCAATAAGAAATAGCAGCGTACATATTGCGAGCGCGATCTTTTGAAGCAGCGATCTCGCTTTCGGAATGCATAGTATTGCTGCCCAGCCGATCGCCAACATGTCTAAGACCAGCTCCGGACGAAGTAGCTCTCCACGTTGCAGGTTCGGCTGCTCCAGCGGAATCTCAAAGATCGGAGGCAATCGCACGGGATCCCATTCCACGGGTATGATGATCCGCTTCTGACCAACATGGCTGATCAGCGCACCCTCCAGTACGCGCATATTTTCGCTGGTATCATCGTCCGACGTGACGTTAGTAACGTTGAAATCGGCTAGAGGAGTGCCTGGAGACGCGACTTCCGCCGCCACGCGAAGCATCGTTCTCGTGTCCGCAGCGTTCCCGCCGTGCACGGCGAGAATGATGGTATCAGCCTGCGCCAGGGTTTCCGTTTCTTCTTACCTCGCTTTTTCGGAAAACCGGATTCCAGATCGCGCGCTAAAGCGCAATACCGTTTGTGAATTGTATCGTGCGGTAGTCTATAATCGCGTGGCTAAATGAGTCACGCTCACGGAGAAATGCATCGAGGCTACCGGCCATGCTTTGATACAGATGTGGCCCCATTCGGGTGAGATCGCCAAAGACGATATCTGAGATATGGCTTGCAGGCAGCGCTCCGTCCCACCTCAGCAAACTCGCCAGATAGTCATAGACGCGGTCAAAGCATGCGGTCGCGGCCTCGATCCGTGTCCGCCGCTTCTCGAGATCTCCCGATTTCGGGTAACCGACGCTTTGAACTCCCTGAAGCTCCCGCCACAGCTCGGGCAGAGCGTGGTCCCTTCCTGCGCTGGCTGAGCCGCCGCGTCGCATCCCATGCGAGACAAGGTCTCGGACGAGGCGCTGATGCGCCGCCAACGACTCTCGTCCACTAACGTATCTGCGCGCCAGCTCGTCGGTCGTTACGTCGTCTATGAAACCACCCGGCGCGAACATCAGGTCTCGCCACCGGTTACAGTTCGGACTGTATTTGATGGCATTTGCCCACGTACCGTCGGCGTGAGCGAACAGTGCGTACGCTTCCGAGCCCCGAGTGGGATACGACTCGTTAAGTGCCTCCATGAGAAAATGAATCGTCCCAAAAGGATACTTATCACGGCCCGGCTTGTTGAGGCCCTTGAACGAACGGACGTACGTCTGATCGAAGAATTCATTGGGATTGAAACTCTCCGGCGCTACGTTCGATAAGACGTCGTCGTCGCGAACGCGCAGCAAGTGCTGCCCGATGCATTTCACCGATGGATGCGTGACGTCGTGATCGAGCCATAGTGCCTTTTGAATATCGGCACGCGTTGCACCGTTCAGCAAGATGATATCCACGGTCGAGTAGATTCCGACAATTTTCGAACCGTAACGCTTCTTAAAGAGCAAGGCGGAAAGTATGCCGTCGATGTCCGGCGAAACGACGATCGCTTTCTTGTCCCAGGCATCGATGGTGCCGGCAAGGGCGTCCTGCCACAACATGAATGGCTGCTTTGCGCGAGGCAACCACCAGCCCTACTGCGAAGTTGCAAATATGGCGCGAGGTTCCGAATCACTTCAGCTTTTCAGCGGCGACTGCGTCGAGCAGTCGCGCGCACATCTCAAACCCGAATCCGTCGATCTCATCATCACCGACCCGCCCTACGGTATCGACGGCGATAAACTTCACCGACATTACAACCGCGATGAATCCTACGTGGTCGAAGGATACGTCGAAATACCAAGATCTGAATATTCGGATTTCTCGGAGCGTTGGATTGCCGAAGCCGCGAGAGTCTTAAGACCCGGCGGGGCGATCTATCTCGTATCCGGGTACACGAACTTGCCGGACGTCATGGCCGCGCTTCGCAAATCCGAGCTTAGTGAAGTGAACCACCTAATATGGAAGTATAACTTCGGCGTGTACACGAGCCGCAAGTTCGTTTCATCCCATTACCACATCTTGTATTATGAAAAACCCGGCGGCCGCAGAACGTTTAATCTGGAGTCGCGCTACAGCAAAACCGACTCGTCTGAAACCGGATCGGCGAACTACCAAGACCGCGAAGATGTCTGGATCATCAACCGCGAGTACAAACCGGGCCAGCGGAAAAACAAGAACGAGTTGCCCGATGCCTTGCTGCTCAAAATGCTGCAGTACAGTACGAATGAAGGCGATCTCGTAGTTGATTTCTTCATGGGCGGCGGCTCGACCGGTAGAATGGCACTCGCTTTGAATCGTCACTTCGCCGGCTTCGAGGTTTCGGCGACGGCATTCGAACATGCGTCCAATGCGTTGAAGCAAATCGAGCCGGGTCATTTACTGGGATCGGTCGGGCAGCCCAACCCGGCGCGTTCGCCTGAGAACGAAGGCGCGCCCTGGACTGAGGCGGATTACGAAAGACTCATACAGGCCTACGATCGCCTTCGCCGCCGTGGTCTCAAAAAAAAGGCCACCGTTGCGGAGCTTTGTGCGTTGTTTGGGCGGGGCTACTGGTCGATCGAGAAGGCCCTAAAAAAAATGGAAGGCCGAGGCGCGACCGCGCGCGATCTGAGTCTGTTCCCGAGCCACAAGGCCTAAGGGCTTCGTTCTTCAGAGACTTTTCATGCATTAAGATTATCTTCATGCGCATGAAGAACGTTGCAATTCTTGCGGTTGCCGCATGCTCGCTCGTCGCATGCAGCGGAAACAATTCGATCTCGCCGGCGGCGCCGGCTGCATCGGCCGCTTCGGCTCCCACAAATCTCACGCGGCCGGCGTGGTGGCGTGAGGCTCCCGCGACCATTCGCGCCGGCGTCTACGTAGGACAGGCGAATGGGTCGACCGACGGTATGGTCTTCGGATACAAATCTCCGAACAAGTCCGACGAAGCACCCCTGTGCTCGATCGGCAATCAGAACTTCGACCAATCGCAGATAGCGGCCGACACCGCAGGGAATGTCTACTCACCGAACCTTGCCACCGCGGCCATCAACGAGTACTCGCCGAACTGCGGCTCTCTCGTGCGCACGATCGTCGACCCGTACGGCGCGGCGGTCGACGTCACCGTTCACGGCAACGGCATTTATGCTGCGGGCAGTCAGACCGTGGCCGTGTGCACGAACGCGGGCTGCGGATCGTCTCTCACCGATCGTTCGATCTTTCAACTGGAGACAGTCGCGGTAGATTCACACAGCAACGTCTGGGCATCGTACTATCGCCAAAATGGCGGCCCTACGCTGATCGTCTGGCCGGGCGGCTCGATGCCCGGCCATATCGTTACGGGCGACGTGAATCAAAACACACCCGGAGATCTGATCTTTGACAAGAACGATACCCTCCTATCGATTCAAACCCGCTTCACGCACGCGTACGTCTACCATTGCAGCGCCGTACTCGCGTCGTGCACGAACGTACGAACCATCAACTTGAAAAGCGCGTCGCTGTTCGGTTCGCTCAACGCGCGCAACACGAATATTCAGCTGACCGACTACACCAACCAAGCGGTCGACGTGTATACCTATCCGTCATTTGCGTACGAGTACAGCTATAGCCGCGGCCTGATGCCGAACTCCGCGATCCAGGGAATCGTGCAAACGCACTAAGGAAACTAATCTCAACCAAATGCGCGCGTCCAGTTTCGGCGAACGCTGCGCAGCAACGACGGATAGACGATCGTCTTGCGGAACGGATCGATCGCCGCCATGTACAGCGGCGTTAGGCGGCTAACGCTGCGGACGTAAACGGCAAAGTAATAGCGGTAGGTCTCGGCGTCTTCGATCAGGGCCGTCAAGGCTGCGGCATGCGCGGTGCGATTAGCGATTTCGAGCAGTTCCTCGTTCTCGAACCGGTAGAGAACGTGAAACATGCCGTCGGGCGTGCCCGGCGCAGCTAGCGACCGCGCACGATCCTCGGTAGTTAATCGGTCGGCGAATGACTCGCGCTCCGTCGCGACCGGCTCGCGATCCCACCCCAGAATGCGTCCGACGAACAAACGTGCGCCAAGCATCGCTCGCACGACGGGCGACGGCGTAAACGGCTGATCCTCGGTCGCACGGAAGAATTCATCCAGCGTGATGCCGGCACGGAAGTGCGGCAGATCGATTGCCCACACGTCGTGGAGCGTCACGCCGGAGAGGAAACCGTGCACACGCAAAGGGAGTCGCTCGAACTCCCGTCGGGAGACCTGCGGCATAACGACCTAGGTTGCGTGAACCACCGGTGCCGCCTCGCGTAGACGCCACCCTGCGATCAGCAGCCACAGCATGAAGATCAACTCGCCGAAGAACGTGACGAAAAGAAATCCGAGGTTCGCGCTCGGGTAAAAGTACGGCTGCAGGCTATCGGTTATCCAGCCGGCGCCGTCGACGACGAGCAGGATCCCGATGATCCACGGGACGTAGTGCGAGCGAAAGATCAAATATCCAAGCAGCACGAGGTGAATGCCAAAGACGATCAAGCCAAACGACCAGTCGTAGCGAAACATGTGCAGCGCCAGGTCGACCTGCGCGCGGACGGGCACGAGCCCAAAAGATGCGGCGTAGCCGGACGTCGTGGCTAGATGGTACGCGGCAATCAAATTCGTTAGGCCAACCAACACGATCGCGGCGTAGATCAGCCGGAACCATGCAGTCAGCCAGGATAGCGCGCGATTTACCGGGGCCAACAAGTAAAAGAGCGCCCACGCGAGCACGATGTCTTCGAGAAACGTGATGAGGTAGCAGAGAATAATCGTTGCAAACGTCTGAGGATGCGCGTTGATGTTCGTAAACGTTTGCACGATGTTTCCGGGAATGACGACCTTGGGGTAGAGTTGGAATTCTGCAAAGGTCACTGGGCTGAGCAAATATCCAAAGCCGGCTACCAATGCCGCTTGACGCAGCGTCAATCCGTCGTGACGATCCGCCCGGGTAGTCGCGTCCACGTTACCCTCCTTCGCCTCCCGCTTGCGCCGCCTTCGCGGCCGCAGCGCGGCGCTACTTCCCAGGCGCACCACTCGGGCGCGTCGCAATACTGCGCATGACCCGGACCGGCTTCCGATTTACGCTCCTTCCCGTGGTGCTGGCGGTAATTTTGGCGTGCGCGGCTTCGGGTCGCTCCCAGCCGAACTCGACGAAGCAGTACGACGTCAACGCCTCGGTTGGAACGTGGCTTCCCGATCCGGAAATCGGGTTCGATGCGTGGGCGAAGCGACAGAACAGCGTCGTCAGCGGCTACGACTACTTCGTCTGCGCGGACAACGCAAAGCCGAACGTGCCGTCACACGATTTCGATTACGCCGGCAGTGCGTGCGCAACACTCAAGAACGCAACTGTCTTCGCATATGGCCCGGCCGGACCGATTCGCGGGCGCGTCGTCTACGATCGCGTGCACCGCATCGTGCTCTACGCGAAGGGATGCTGCGCCTGGCGCGGCTTTGCATTAACCGCCAACGTCGCACCTCCGCCGAAACCTGTCGCGGCAGCGGATTTGAGGGCCGTTCGTACAAAGCGCGGCATCACGCTCACCATGACGCCGGCACAGGTCGAGCGAATTTACGGGACCGCTTCACTTCACCCAACCAAAGGCCGACCCGGCCTGTCGACGCTGTACTATTCGACGATGAAGGGCGGCCCTAACAGCCCTGAGGCCTGCGGCCAATTTCAGAGCTTCTCGTTCAAAAACGGCCGACTGGTTTCAATCGAACTACTCGTCGGCTGTTAATGCTCGACGCCTAACGGGCTAACACCAGTTGCCTTCGACCCAATAGTAACCGCGCGGTCCGTGATGCCAATGACCCTGGCACCAACGGCCTGGGTGATGCAGGTAGTGGCCGCCGACCCACACGTAGCGGTTACCGTTCCAACGGTAATGCCCCGGCACCCAGGCGTAGCCATAGCCGGGGCTCGCCGGAATCGTTTCCGCGATTGGCGCGGGCGGAGCGACGTTAACGTAAATGTATTGCGCGGACGCCGAGATGGAGAGCAGCGTCAAGCCCATCGCGAGTGCCGCAGTCTTCAGCGCGTTTATCATGGCGCTGCATTACCCGGCAACGGTTCAGGTTAATCCTAAGCGGACTAGGGCCCGACCGTTGCGTACGTGATGTTTACGAGGCTCGCTTTCTGCGTAATCTGCCGGATCCGCGTCGTCGTGCCGCCTTCGTACTGCGAAATCGAGTTTGCGCCGTAGTTGGTAACGTAGAAGTTGCCTTGATTGTCGACGGCCACTTGCGGGGCGGCACCCATCGACGTGGTAAACGAGAGGCCGTCGTTGGGGCACGACTTTCCGGGGTCGAAATCGAGAACGACGGCCTTGACGCCGCTGTTCTGATTGCCGGTGTAGATGCGTCCGTTGGAATCGATCGCAATCGAAACGGGGGCGTTGCTAAACACCGGGCTCGTCGTCACGGGTGAGTAGAGATGTTGAACGAGTCGTCCTTTCGAAAAATGCTCGCCGTATTCGTTGCGAACAATCGAACCGCTGGGATTAGGAACGCAGGACGTTTTATCGCCGAAGTACACGGCCGCCGGATTGGGCGCGTGAACGCTCCAGACGTCGCCGTGTGAATCGGCGACCATTTGAGTGACATTGGAACTGTAACCGGTCTTGAAGGCCACGACACCTTTCTTCGATCCGGCCGCAAAATACGTTACGCCACCGCCATTGTCGCCAACGTAGAGATTTCCGCTCGAATCGACAACGGCGTAGGTCGGGTTCGTAATTCCGCCTTGTCCGAGATTTCCGCCCGTGTATTTAGCGATTGGTTTCTTCGGGCTTCCCTGCTTGACGCCGGGCGCGTACTTCAGAACGTTGGTCGAACAATATTGCACGACGTAGAAGTCGCCCGTCGGACCAATTGCAAGCGACGGACTCTGACAAGGAATGCCGTAAAATTGTTGTTGCCCCCGAACCGTGTGGTTTTTCACCGGCTGCAAATACACGCCGTAGCCGCTGGGCGTCGCCTCGTCGACGAAATAGGGCTTGCCCGAGTCGAATGCTTCGATACTTCCGGCGCCGGTGGCGGCCGTCGTCTCCAAGAGCGACAATTTCGAAAGGCCATAGCGCGCGTACTCGCCGCTGTAAACTCCGGGTTTGCCGGCATTGTAGACGTACAGATATTGTGTCGTCGCATTTGGTGCAACATGCTGCGAACTCGACGGCATTCCGGCAACCGGCGCGACCGCCGTGCCGCCGGAACACGCTGAGAGCACGAGCGCAGCCAGAGCGGAAATCGCGATGCTAAGACGTTGAGACATGCCGATCTCCTTTACAGGCCGCATGCAGATGAAGATGCGGCGCTAGCCGAGTGGCTCCTCTCTCTAGCAAGTGAAGACCATCCGTCTGCTGCCGATGTCCTCGTTCCACGCGGATTCGACCCTCACCATCGGCCGCGTGGTCGTGTCGACTTCGAACTTCGCGATGGTCGCCGCCGCCAGCGCTTCGCCGATGCCCCGGACGAGGTCCGCGAGCGCGACGCTGCGCAGACCGGTGCCGAGCAACTCGATTCCGGAACTGCGCAAGAGGCTCGCATCGAGTGAAATCTCGGCACCCGATACGGCGCCGATTTGCACGAAACGCACGCGTGGCGCCGCATCGCCGCTTTGATTGCGCGCGATTGCGCGCATAATCTGCAAGGCCGACGCGCCCCACAAATAATCGAGCACGATCGTAACGCCGCAGTCAACAATTGCGGTATATAGCGCGTCTGCCAATTGGCCGGCGGGCAGCGCTAGTGAAATGATGCGATCGGCACCGAGCGTCGCCGCGGCGCTTAGGGCTTGCTCGCTGCGACCCGTGGCGACGATGGTTTTTGCACCCAGATACTTGGCAATTTGCACCGCGAGCGCTCCCGCCGCGCCGGTCGCACCGTTGATCAGCACCGACTCGCCGCGTCCCATCTTCGCGCGATCGAGCAGGGCCGCCCACGACGACATCGCCGGGTTAGCCAGCGCCGCCGCCGCGACATCGTCGAGATCGCCGGGAATTGCGGTTACGAGATCGCGACGCACCGGAACGACTTCTGCGATCGCGCCGAACGGCGCGCGTGGGAAAGCGAAATACACACGGGAACCATCGTCGAGGCGCCCGACGCCGTCCACGCCGGCAACGAACCGCTGCGACGCCGCGCTACTGTAATGTTGTCCCGCGGCACGCGCTCGCGCAAGCGGACTCAACGCCGACGCCGCGACGGTTACGAGACGTTCTTCGTCGCCGGCAACCGGATCCGCGAAATCGGTCCACTGTGGCGCGCGGCCGGTTTCGCTGACGACGGCGGCCTTCACCCATCACTCTCCACGGTGCATGTCCTCTTGGTCCTCGCGATTGGGCGACGCACTCGAATCGCCGTACGTGTCGCGCGCCTCGCGTAATGCGTCGGCGGGACTCAGCGGCTTGCCCTTTGGTTTTGGAATATCGGGCTTGAGCGTCTCTTCCATTTCGTCGTCGTTAGCATTATTATCCATCTGATTTCTCCCATTTGTGTCGCGGGAATGTTTCGCGAACGGAAGAATTCATACCCGTGCGCGTTCTAGCGGTTAACATTCGGTCGGGCGGCAGCCGTTCGTCCATCCCGCCATTGGTGGAACGCTGCATCCAGCATAACCCCGATGTGGCGATCTTTGCAGAGTACCGCGATACGCCGGCCGGCGCACTGTTACGCGAACGCAGCGCCAACGCCGGTCTCGCGCATCACGGGTGGACCGAGGGCCACCGCGGCAACGGCGTGCTCGTAGCGGCGCGCGACGATTTCGAAAGCGTGCGCAATCCCTTCGGTTTATTCGACGATCAGTTTCCGAACGCCATCCTGCTGGCACGATTTAAACGGCTCGATCTCTTCGGCGTCTACTTGCCTGGGCAGGACCGCAAACGGCCGCACCTGCGCTATCTGGTAGCCGCGGCGCAGCGTTACAATCTAGGCGGCGCGGATGCAATGTGCATCGGCGACTTCAATTCCGGGCGCAACGAAACCGACATCGAAATCAACGTCCGCAGCGGACGTCTTGCCGACGAGTTCAGCACGGCCGATCTCTACGCCGAACTCGAGCGGTATTGGACGGAGGCGTGGCTCTACAAACATCCCGGAAAGCTCGACTACAGTTGGGTTCCCTTCAGGCTCGAGCGCTCGCGCCGCGAAGGTAACGGCTGGCGAATCGACAAGGCGTTCGTTTCACGGTCGCTGCTGCCGAAGGTGCGTTCGGCGGAATACGACCACGGCTTTCGCCGAGAACGCCTCACCGATCATTCGGCAATTATCGTCGAACTCACGCCGTGAAGGCGCTCGCCGCCCGCGTGAAGTGGCACGCGGCTTCGCAGCGAATGTTCGCAGAATGAAGACGCTTCGACCGCTGCCTAGCGGAACGGTGACCTTTGCGTTCACCGACATCGAGGGCAGCACGCTGCGTTGGGAACGAGATCGGACGGCGATGACGACGGCACTGCGCCTCCACGACGTGCTGGTTCGCAGCGCCATCGAGCGCTGCGGCGGTTACGTGTTCAAAGCGATCGGCGACGCCTTCTGCGCCGTCTTCCGGCGTCCGCAAGATGCCGTCAGCGCAATGCTCGACGTGCAGCGCACGCTCGTGACCCACGATTTTTCCGCCATAGACGGACTTCCAGTGCGCGCCGCGGTGCACACCGGAACGGCCGAAGAACGCGATGGCGATTACTTTGGTCCGGCAGTGAATCGCGTCGCCCGTCTGCTCGCGCTCGCGCACGGTGGACAAGTTCTCTGCAGCGGCGCGACCGCCGCGGTCGTACGCACCGAGTTACCCCCGCACGCGAGTCTGCGCGACCTCGGCGAGCACACGCTCAAAGATCTCGACGCGAACGAACGCATCTATCAGCTCGTAGCGCCCGGCGTGCGCGACGACTTTCCGCCGCTGCGATCGTCCGGCCCGATAACGCATCTGCCCGTGACGCTCACCTCGTTCGTTGGCCGCGAAAGCGAACTGGAGGAAATCGCAGTGCTCGTGCGCGCGAACCGCCTCGTGACGCTTACCGGGTCGGGCGGCGTTGGAAAGACGCGCACCTCGTTGCGCGTCGCGGCGACGGTGGCCGACGATTTCGACGACGGCGTGTGGTTCATCGACCTTGCGCCGCTTTCCAGCGGCGAGCACATCGCCTCGACGGCAGCGCACGCGCTCGGTATCGCGCTCCCCCACGGCGGCGATCCGTTGCAGCACTTCCTGCGTACGCTCAAGGTGAAGCAAATGCTGCTCGTGATGGACAACTGCGAGCATCTCGCCGCGGAGGTCGCGCGCTTCCTTATCGCACTGCTGAGCACGTGTGCGAACGTCAAGGTACTGGCGACGAGCCGGCAACCGCTCGAAGTTCCAGGCGAACAGACATATCGCTTGCCGCCGCTCGATTTGACGGCCGCTACCGAGCTCTTTGTCGAACGCGCGCGAACGGTTGACGAAGGCTTCACGCTATCGGGCGACGACAAAGCGACCGTCGCCGAAATCTGCCGGCGCCTCGACGGCATTCCGCTCGCCATCGAATTAGCTGCTTCGCGTGCCGCGGTGCTCAGTCCGAAGCAAATTGCTGCGAAACTCGACGAACGCTTTCGGCTGCTCGCCCAAAAGGGCGGCGAACGATTGCCGCGCCAGCAAACCTTGCGCGCGTTGATCGATTGGAGTTTCGATTTACTCGACGACGACGAGCGCGCCGTTTTCGCGCGGCTCTCAGCATTTGCCGGCGGTTGGACGCTCGAAGCCGCATCGGCGGTATGTGCCGACGACACGGTCGATGAGTGGCGACTCCTCGACCTGTTGACCGCGCTCGTTTCAAAATCGCTGGTCGTAACCGAACGCAGCGGCGACGACCGGCGATACCGTATGTTGAATTCGATCCGCGACTATAGCCGCGAACGCCTCGCAGCAAACGGAAATGCCGAGGCAATCGCCGGCAAGCACGCGGCCTACTTTGCGCGCCTCGTCGCGGAGCACGAGGATTTAGCCGCGCAACTCGAAGATGAGAAGTGGCAGCATGCACTGGTTGCCGAAATCGACAACATCCGCGCGGCGCTGCAGTGGTCGATTGTTGACGTACGCGGCAGCGGAGCCGGCTTCCACTTACTAGCGCACCTCGAATGGCCCGAACTCGTGACGACGCCGAACGAGGCCGTCAGTTGGTACGACGCTGCAAGCGCGATCGGTGAGGTAGAAATAGATGCCGCGACGCAGGCGCGTCTCTTATGCCACTACGTTCGGCTCGAATGGCTCGTCGGGCGCTCGACCGCGCAGCGCGAGCGGCGAGCCGCCGATGCTGTACGAATCGCGCGCGAGAGCGGCGACCGTGACGCGCTCGCACACGCGTTGACGTTGCTCGGCAGCGTCTACCGCGACGCGCAGCGGTTCGACGAAGCCGAGCGGCTCTTCACCGAAGCACACGAGCACGTCGATGCAATTTCGCCGATCGCCCGCAACGCGCTGCTGCGAAATTGGGCCGTCTCAAATTTGCAACGCGGCGAAGTCGAATTGGCACGACAGCGTTTCACCGAAGTTGCGCGTCGTGAACGGCCCGGCAGCGAGGCGCACGCGAGCGCACTGCTGAACATCGGCGAACTCGAATTTGCGATCGGGAACGTCGAGACCGCGCGTGCTGCCGCGCGCCAGGCGCGGGCGACGTTCGCGCGGCTCAAGACTGCGCCGCTCGCGCTCGCGGACTGTAACCTCGGCGCCTACGCGATGGCTCTCGACGAGCTCGACGAAGCCCGCGAGTCGCTCAACGAAGCACTCGACGTGATCCAGCGGACCGGCGCGCGTTGGACGCTCACCGCGCTCGAACACCACGCGCTGCTGGCGGGGTTACGTGGCGACCACGAACGCGCGGCTCTGTTGGCCGGGTTCACCAGCGCCCAGTACGCCGGCGATGATACGCGACAGACGACCGAACGCATCGGCTACGAGCGTCTCATGCGTCTGTTACGCAAAACGTTCGACGAACCTGAACTTGCAGACCTAATGGATGCGGGCGCGCGCCTGAATGACGAGCAGGCGCTCGAGCACGCGGCTACAATAACCGTATCGAAACGTACCGCCGCGGCGGCGCAGGCTGCCGAGAAACGAGAGTAGTCCGATGAGCACCGCTCGCGAACAAGCCGCCGCCGAAGTCGACGCTCACGAGCGTACGATCGAGGCACTCCACGACAAGTTAGCGTCGCTGCAGGGCGTCGACAAAGACAGGCTGCAGAAAGCCGTCGAGAAATATAAATCCGCGCATCAGGTTTTTCGTGACGACGTTCTCGGCTGCATGAACTAGCGTAGCGCGGTTTCGATGGCGGCGCCGATGGGCGTCCCAAGGCCGGTGCACGGATTCCATCCCGGCCCCGCATGATAGCGGCCGTTGTCGCCGCGCGTTATCGCGGTAAAAAGTGACGCGTTCGGCCGCCCGTACAGTAGTGGCGCGATAAATCCGATCGGCGTTCCAACGCGCTGATTGATCCGCGCCGCAAGCGCAGCCCACATTGGTGCCACCGAACTGGTGCCTCCCATCGCCAACTCGGTACCGTCCATCACCACGTAATATCCCGGTGATTGCTGCGCAGCGACGTCGGGCACGCCGCGTCCCGCCATCGCGTGCGAACTGGCCGCCGACGAACGCACGGCAGTTTGCCAAGTGGGAATGCCGAATCGCTCGCTGAAACCGCCGCCACCCTTTTCCCACGCCGCCTCGCTGCCGTCGCTGCCGATAACGGTTGCACCGCAAGCGACCGCGAATTCGCTCGATGCCGGAGCGAGCACGTGCGGCTTTCCAGAGGCATCGACTTCGGCGCCATTATCTCCCGCGGCACAGAATATGCTTACGCCTAGCAGAGCGGCGGCAGCGAACAATTCATCGAGAATATCGAGGGCAACCGGCGTCCACAGATATTCGGGCCAGCCGTAACTGATCGACAGTATGCTCGGCGTATTGTCGTCATCGAAGAGCGCACGACGCACGGCGTCGAGAAACCCGCGCTCGTCGTTGGGGGCTTCGTATACGACGATCCGCGCACCGGGTGCCAGCGACGCGATAATTTGTACGTCGAGCGCCGCTTCTAGGTCCTTAAGCGTCGCGGTTTCGTGCTGCAGCACGGCGTCGTCCACGCGTTCGACGATTGGCTGCGCCGGCGACACGTTCTGCGCCGCCATGCATTGCGCGAAATCCGCAGGATTAAAGGTGCCGTTGAGTTGTAGGACGCCGATCGTTTGGCCGCTTCCATCTGCATCCGGAAACATGTAACGCGCGACAACGTCGCGTGCGAGTAACGGCGTTGCGTTGCGGGAAAGCGCGGAAAGTTTTTGCGACCTCGGCCATTGATGCAACCCGAAGACGCCGCGCACAATTGCGACGATATCCGCAGGAACGTGCAGCGGGCCGGAACGATGGCGAAAGCGGCGGAGATCTTCATCTTCGAAGATCGCGACGTCCGCGCCGAACGCGTTGATAAGCGTTTCAATTGACCCGCTCAGTTTCAAGGATCGCCAGTGGGACGAAACGACCTCGATGCCCACGCTCTTGCAATAGGCTTCCAGCTGCTCGATATCGGCCGGATCGGCGCCGGTTTGCGCTTCGAACGCCTTGCGATCGGCGTACTTCCGCTGCGACGGTTTCACGCTGCCGATTGCGCGTGCGGCGTTCATGTCGATCGCGCCGCGATTGCGCGGACGCAGCCACGCCGTCAGCGTGACGTCGGACTGCGCTGAAACGGGCGCCGCCTCGCGGCTCCCCGGCCACACTGCGCGCTGCGTGCCCGGAATCGGAACTCGCGTCACTACGTACTTGAAGGCGCTGCGCCGTTGTTAACCGGGGACAGGAACTTCACTTCCAAAACCGTCCCTGCCGGAACGACGATGTCAGTCTTCAGCTGTTGCGAAAGCGCATAGCCGCCGACGGCACCCATGAGCGCACCGTGTTTGCGCGCAGCGACCGCGTGACCGGCCATTGCGCCGGTAATCATCATGCCAATCGTGCGGAGATGGTGCGTTTGCGGTGAGAACGCTTTGAGGTTGACGAGTTGCACGTTGGCCGGCGCTTTTGAGCCGTCGGGAAGCCGGACGTCGTCGAATACGATCGTCATCTTTGGATTGCGCATCGGACCGGCGGTTTGTAAGCCTTCGAGGTGGCCATCAATCGCCGCGCCCTTCAATGAAGGGTCGCTCGCACGCGTTTCGTCGAGGACGAACGTGTCGCCGTCTTTACTCGCTTTGGATCCAATCGGCCGTTCGAGTTTTCCGAAGAACACCGTGCCGGACGAGACGACCGTGGTGCCGCCCGCCGGCGTTTGGGCCGCTCCGGCGCTGCGCATCGTAACGTTTGCGTGGCTGCAGGCAGCTACCGCCGCGCCGAGCACAAGGCCCGCCGCGGCCGGCAAGAATTTCGATTGCATTATTTTGTTCCGTCCTTTCACGGTTTAACTTCGAAGACGGCGCCTTGGCCGAACGTGCCCCCGCCGATGGTCGTGCCGTATAGTCGCCCGTTTGGCGCCAATACCACGCCGTTCGCGAGAGCGCCGTCGGGCGTGTTGTTAAAGATGTGCAGCACGGTGTAGGTCCAACGGCCGTGCGCAGCCGGCGCCAGCTTAAAGACGACGCCACAACCGATCTGCTGCCGACACGCCGAAATGTTTCCGCCGATGACCGTGCTCCCATATATATTGCCGGCCTTGTCGAATACCAAGTTTCCTTTCGGGCCGCCGCCCGTGTTCTGGTTGAAGTTGTGAATCACGCTGAAGCCCCAGCCGCCGCCCTTCTTGGGTTGCAGTTCGAAGAGGGTGCCGCACCCGCCGTAGCAGCCGGCGGTGCCGCCTTCGTCGGCGGTGCCATAGAGATTACCAGCCGTATCGGAAACTAGACTCGCCACCGACGTGTCGCCGTCGCTGCCGTCGAACGCATGAATCACCGCCGCTCTCCAGCGACTGCCGCTCGGCGTTAGTTCGTACACCACGCCGCAACCAGCGGCACACGCAGTGTTGCCGCCATAGCTCGTCGTTCCAAAAAGCCTGCCGCCGTCGGCGAAGATCACTCCCGCCTGCGGATTAGTGCCGGCTCTCGCCAGCGTGAAGCGATGCAACACGGTCTCGGTCCACTTGCCGCCGGAGCCAGGGGTCAGCTCGTACACCGTGCCGTTGCCGCCGCTGCCGCCCGTTCCCCCGGAAACGGTCGTGCCATACAGATTTCCGTGGCGATCAAAGATGAGATTCGAACGCGGTTGGGCTCCATCGTGACCGCCGCGGAAGTTATGAATCTGTTGCAGTCTGCCCGAGACGAGTCCGTACGCGACGCCGAGGTCACCCCCGACATCGGTAGCGCCGTATAAATTACCGGTAGCGTCGGCGACCACCGGATAGGACGGATAATCTCCATCGTTCCCGTTGAAGCTGGCTAGGGTCGTTGCGACCCAGCGTCCGCCGGCGAGCGATAAGCGGTAAATTTCGCCACAGCCCGTGCCGCCGCAATCCGACCCGGAGGTGACGCCGCCGCGCATCGTCGGGCCGTAGAGCCGGCCCGACGCATCGACAATGGGGCTCGCTTCGGGAAGCCAACCGTTCGGCGCACCGGGGAAGGAATAGATAACCCGTTCCGTCGCCGTTCCTTCGACTGCGGCTGCCCCCGTCGCGCTCGCTGAGAGCGGCACGTAGCTTCCAGCGCGCTGCGCGCTTTGACAACCGGCCAACGATAACGCTGCGATGATGGCGGCAACGGTGCTCGTGCGCATGGCGGCAAGGCCTCCCCGACCTGCGCCCTTCTGCCGCGCTGCGCGAACCGGCTCCTCCCACCGAGAATTCAATCCTGACAGTGCGTGTCATATATTCGCCGGTATGCTCTAGTTAGTTCACAAACGCGACCGGAAAAGGAGCCCGCAATGAGCGTTTCCAGCAACCTGAAAACCGACGGGGTTGCGATCACCGGCATCGACATCGCCGGCTATCTCGTGAAGGATCCCAAAGCCGCCGTCAATTTCTACCGCGACGTGCTCGGCATCGCACCAACCGAAATCGACGATCACGCGCGCGGCGCAGAATTCACACTTTCTGACGGTTCAACCTTCGGCGTATGGAAGCCCGAGGATGGCGAAACCGGCGGTTTCGTGATGTTCTCCGTCAGCGATCTGCCCGGCGCGGTGGCGAGTTATCGCGCCCGCGGTCTCCAGGTCAGCGACATTACCGAAACGCCGGTATGCTCGATGGCCTTCACGCAAGATCCCGAAGGCAACGGCGTGATTCTGCATCAACGTAAAACGAACGTTTAACGCCGCTTCCGATACGTGTCGAACGCCTGCCGGGCGCGCGCGGCCACCAGGTCGCGCAGTTCGGCAGGCTCGACGACGTGCGCGCAATCCACCCACGCAATCGCTTGAAACACCGCCGCCTCGCTGCCCGAAAAGGTCACGCGCACGAGCGCCTCGTCGCCGCCCTGCGAAACGATCTCGACGTTCCAGTATCCGGACGTGATACGCTCGAGCGCATCGGCACGAACGCGCATCGTCGCGACGCAGTGCTCCGACCGCGACTCCTGCGCAAACCGCCGCGTCGACTCACGCCAGTAGCGCTCGAGATCGAATGCCTCCGGGCGTGCGAAGCGTTCGGGGAGTTCTTCGATTGTTTGCACGCGCTCGACACGAAAACTGCGCATCTCGCCGTCGGCGCGCGCAATGACGTACCACACGCCGGCTTTCGAAACGAGCCCTAGCGGTTCGATGACCCGCATCGTCGCTTTGCGATTGCGGTCTTCGTAGCGAACGCGCAACCGGCGGTCGTCCCACACCGCGCGGCGCAGCGCCGTCAGCAACTCGCGCGACGGCTCTTCTTGGTTCCAGCGGCGCTGATCGAGGTGGATGCGTGAGCGAGCCTCTTCGGCCGCGCGCCGTTGTACGTCGGCAAGGCCGCCGCGCAGTTTCTCGAGCGCCCGATCGAGGCCGAGCCCCAGGCCGAGATCGGCCAGCGGGCTCGCGCCCGAAACGAACAGCGCACGAATTTCGTCTTGGTTGAAATGCGTCAACGTGCGGCGGTAACCATCGGCCAGCGCAATGCCCCCGTTGCTGCCCCGCTCGGCGTAGACGGGAACGCCGGCGGCGCTGAGCGCGTCGACGTCGCGGTAGATCGTCCGCTCTGAAACTTCGAGCGTCTCGGCCAGCGTCCGGGCGGTGCATTGCCGGCGCGCCTGCAAGAGCAGCAACAGCGAAATCAGCCGATCGGCCTTCACAATTCCATCAAACTACGAATACCTGACATATCCTGTCAGGATAGCCGCGAAAGGTTCGATTCCGGCGGCCCAGCGAAGCGCCGAAGATGCGCAGCGAGAGCATTGCCATTCGCGCGCCCGAAGCGCGCGATAAAGCCGATTGGTTGCCGATGTATCTGGAGTATGCCGTCGCGGTCGAGTCGTTTCACACCGGCGAGCGCGAAGCCGGCGTTCTGTGGGAGTGGCTGATGCACGGAACCCACCGCGTCGGCGCGTTTTTCGCATTTCTCGACTCGCAACTGATCGGTTTCGTGCACTACCGCCCGTTTCCACGGACGCTCGACGGGAACGAGGCGTGCTTCTTGGACGACCTGTTCGTCGCAAGCGGATTTCGCGGGATGAAGGTTGCCGAATGCCTGATCGACGCGGTGGCCAAGGAGTCCGCCCGCAACGGTTGGACGGAAGTTCGCTGGGTAACGACGCCGGAGAACCAGCGCGCGCGCAACCTCTACGATCGCGTCGCCGCCGATTCGGAACTGCTGACCTATCGCCTGCTCTTGGGCGACGTTTTAGCCTAGCCGAGCGGGGCGTAGGAACGGCGAGTCGCTCGCGGAAGCCTGCGGCGAAACGTCTTCTTCTTTGGAGGTTGGAGCATGCAGAGCGTTCGCGACGGTCTGGTTCGACTTGCGGTAGTCATTTGCGCCGTTTCGGTGACGGCGTGCGGCGAGCACGGCGTAAGTGGTGCGCTTCCTTCGCAATCGGCAACGCAAAGCGTTCCGGCACTTCGCCAAGCGCTCTCACCGACGCGCAGCGCGCAGCGGATGCGAGCGATGATGGCACGCGGCGCGCATGCCGATGTCACCCACGGTGCCGGCTATCCGGTAACGGCCGATCCAACGGTACCGCATCCCAACGAAGCGCCGTGCGTCGATCAACTCTTCACGCCGCACACGCCGCCGCTCAATCCGAGCGGATTGCCGGTGGGTGATTTTGCCGACTACAGCGACCACCCGTTTAACTACACGCCGCCGGCGAACTGCCCCGGCCCCTACGCGAAAATCGTCTTCAAAATGCACTTCCGCGTCACCGCGGGCGTGCAGTACGATCGCACCGCAGCCGTGTGGGTCGGCGCGACCAACGTGTACTTCGGCACGACGGCCGAGCCGGGTTCCAATGCGAGCCCCGAATGGACGGTTCAACGCGACGTGACCGAATACGCTCCGATCTTCGCGCAATCGTCAACCGGACAAGCCTCCGTCTACAACATCGTCAACTCACAGTACACCGGCATTATTTACGGTGCCGCCGAGCTCGATTTCTATCCAGCCGGCTCGCAGTATCCGCCGGCAACGACGGCCGATGCAGTCTATCCGCTATCGGCTGGCCCGACCGGCGGCTACGTCTATCTCGACGGACCGAGCAATCAAATGACCGGCTCGTTCACGTTTCCAACCAACGTGGAAGCGGCATATCTCGACGTCTTTCTCGAATCGCAATCGGGCGACGAGTTTTGGTACACGTGCTTCCCGAACGATCTCGCGCAGAAACTCAATAACTGCGGCGCCACGGCTTTCCGCGAAGGCGAGATAACCATCGACGGCCAGCCCGCCGGCGTTGCGCCGGTCTATCCATGGATCTATAGCGGCGGCATCGATCCGTATTTCTGGGTGCCGATTCCAGGCGTCGAAACGCTGGATTTCAAACCGTACCGCGTCAACCTCACGCCGTTTGCGGCGCGCCTCGACGACGGCAATCCCCACACAATTGCGGTATCGGTGTTCAACGCCAACAACTACTTCTCTGCCAACGCCGCATTGCTCGTGTACGAGGATCATGGCTCGACGCAAGTCACGGGCGCATTGGTCCGCGACGGAACGGCGATCGCGCCGGCTGAGACGGTGGTCGAACACGTGAAGTTCACACCGTCCGGCGGCGCGCACGGCACCATCGACACCTCGGCGACGCATCCCGTCAGCCTCAAGGGCTATGTGAACACGTCGAAGGGGCGCATCACCACCGAAGTCACACAGAACATCGCCTTTAGCAACGACCAGCAGATCAACTCGACGTCGTCGCAGTTCTTCCAAGACATCCAGCAGGGTACGACGATCGCATCCAACACGGTCACCACCGCGGGTGGCAGTACGACGCGCTCGCAAAGCCACTGGAGTTACCCGCTAACGCTGAACTATGACTACGTCGTGGGCGCGAGCAGTGCGACCCAAACCGCGAGCGTCGCGCAAACCAAGCGCGGCGAGGGGACCGACGAGAGCATGCATCCGCCGGCGTGGGACTTCCTCAATGCCGTGCAGACGTCGGACACGCTGACGTTCACCTCGTCGGGCTTTACGCCGTCGAACGGCAAGAGCCATCAGCAAGAAGTGTCGCACAACTACGGCGGCCGTCGTTGCTGGAACAAGACGCTGCACTCGCGCAACTACGTCATAACGGGAATGACGCAAGGCTGCTAGTGTCTCAAATCGGGCCGTAGGTGCAGTTCGTCGGCGGACGCTTCGTATATTCGGCGAGCGATCTCAACGACTATCTGCTGTGCCGGCGGCTTGCCGAACTCGACGCGCTCGTCGCGCGCGGCCTGCTCGCGCGTCCACCGGAAACCGACGAACAAGCGAAACTGATTCGCACGAAGGGCGAGGAGCACGAACGCCGCTACCTCGCCCTTCTGCGCGAACATCACGGTGACGACGGCATCGTGGAGTTTGGCCGAGCGGAGAACACGCTCGATGCATTCGCTGCAGCCGAACGAGAAACGCTCGCCGCAATGAAGACGGGCGTGCCGATCGTCTACCAAGCCACGTTCTTCGACGGCGAGTTTCTCGGGCGCGCCGACTTCCTGCACCGCGTCGAACGAAACTCGAACCTGGGCAGCTGGAGTTACGAGATACTCGATACAAAGCTCGCGTTGAGTTCGAGGCCGTACTTTCTGGTGCAACTGTGCAACTATGCCGAGCATCTCGCGCGGCTGCAAGGCGCGATGCCGGAGCACGGATCGATCGTGTTCGGCGACGGCAGCCAGGAGCGCTACCGGCTGCACGACTATCTCGCATACTATCGCCACCTCAAGCACGGCTTCTTAGATTTCGCACGCGACGCGTCGCGCGCAGCCTCGATCGAACCGGCGGCCTATCCGTATCGCTGCCAGCATTGCCGCCACTGCGCATGGGACGCTGACTGCACGGCTAAGCGGCGCAGCGACGATCACCTGAGCCTGGTCGCGCGCATGCGTGGCGACCAAATCGCAAAACTCGAGTCCGCCGGAATTGAGTCGACCCAAGCGCTCGCCAATGCGCGCGACGAGCAGCGGCCCGCGGACATGAACGAGCACACCTTCGTTACGCTGCGGCGGCAAGCGCGATTGCAGGTGCGCGAACGGTCGAGTGGCGAGCCGATCTACGAACTGCTCGAGCACGCTCCGCCGATTGGCTTCACGCTGCTGCCGAATCCCGCTCCCGGCGATGTTTTCTTCGATATGGAGGGCGACCCGCTGTACGAACCAGGACGCGGGCTCGAATATCTCTTCGGCTGCTGGCTACCCGACGACGATCCGCATTTTCGTACATTTTGGGGATGCGATCGCAACGCTGAAAAACACGCCTTCGAAGATTTCGTCGATTTCATCGTCGCGCGCCGCAAGCAATATCCGGCGATGCACGTCTATCACTACGCGCCGTACGAAAAGAGCGCGCTGCGCAGGCTGGCGCAGGCGCACTGCACGCGCGAAGACGCGGTCGACGATTTGCTGCGCGGTGAAGTATTGGTTGACCTTTTCGCGGTCGTGCGGCAGTCGCTCGCGATCTCGCAGGAACGTTATGGCTTGAAGAACGTCGAGAAATTTTACTCTCCGTCGCGCACGACCGACGTAAAGAAAGGCGATGAATCGATCGTCATGTTCGAACGCTGGCTCGAGAGCCGCGACCAAGCTATTCTCGACGCTATCGCCGATTACAATCGGGACGACGTGCAGTCCACATACCACCTGCGCGAGTGGCTCTTGCAACGGCGCCCCGAAGCGATCGAGCGCTTCGGCATCGATCTGCCGCTGCGGCCGGTGAAGGTGCCGGGCGAACCCTGCCACCTCGAGTTTAATCAGGGGTGTACCAAGTGCGTAAGGCTGCGCAATGCCGAGCGCGAAAGCGAACGCCGCAGCGAACTCGAAAAACGGTTGCTGACGAACGTGCTCGCGCCGCAAACGCAAGACGAGTACGCCATGATGCCGGAATCGAAGCGGATCCGCTATCTCCTCGGTAATCTGCTCGCCTACCACCGGCGCGAAGAGAAACCGGCATATTGGCAGTATTTCGATCGACGCGAAAACTCCGACGATCTCCTGCGCGATCGCGAAGCGATCGCCGGACTCCGGTTGCGAACCGACGTTGCGCCGGAACCCATCAAGCAGAGCTTTATTTACACGTACGCGTTTCCGGAGCAACCGTATAAACTCGAAGAAGGCGACACGCCGCACGACCCCACGACGGAGCCGTATAAGACGACCGGCACGATCGTCGGCGTCGACGAGCAGCGCAACGAACTGCGCCTGAAACTCGGTCGCGACCGCGTGCGCGCCGCGGCGATTGCGGCGCTGATGCCGCGCCACCCGTTGCCGACCGACGCGCAACGGGATGCGCTTTGCCGCATCGCCGACGTATTTCTCTCCGGCCAACTGCACCAGCGCTTTGCGGCGACGTTCGATCTACTGGCCTCACGCCACCCGCGCTTGCAGAATCTCGCACCCGAGGGAATATTCCAACCCGAGCGGGTGACGGCCGACGCCGTTTCCGCCGTCGCGCAATCGCTCGCGTCCAGTTACCTCTTCATTCAAGGGCCGCCGGGCAGCGGCAAAACGACGGTCGCGGCGCACGTCATTTGCGACCTCTTACAGCGCGGCAAACGGGTTGGCATCACGAGCACCGGACACAAAGCGATTCACAATTTGCTCGCCAAAGTCGAGTGTCAAATGGCGGCCCGGAAGGCGCGCTTCCGCGGGCGCTACAAATACAGCGAGAGCAACGCGACCTCGGTGTACGAATCGCCGCTTGACGACTCGTTCGTGACGCTGACCGACGCAAACGAAGCGTTCACCGGTGCCGATTACGACTTGGCAGCCGGGACCGCATGGCTTTTCGCGCGCGAAGAACTCACCGCCGCATTCGACTACCTCGTTATCGACGAGGCCGGCCAGGTTTCGCTGGCCGATGCGCTCGCCGTCTCGGCGAGCGCACGAAACGTCGTGCTGCTCGGCGATCCGTCGCAACTGGCACACGTCAGCCAAGGCGTGCATCCTTTGCACGTCGCCGACTCGGTGTTGGAGCATTTACTCGGCGAGGCGTTGACGGTTCCACCCGATCGCGGCGTCTTTCTCGATTGCTCGTTTCGCATGCAGCCCGAGATCTGCGCCTACGTTTCGGATGCGGCTTATGGAGGGCGCCTCAAACCAGATCCGGCAACGCGCGTGCACGCCGTTTACTCGGGTGGCCGGGAACGTTGCGGTTTGGAGTTCCTCGCCATCGAGCACGACGGCAACTCATCCGCCTCGCCCGAAGAAGCCGACGCCGTCGTTGCGGAAATCGCGCACCTGCTTGAAGGCGACGTCGTCGACTCGTGGCCGGAGACGCGGTACCCGCGGCGGCTTCAGACGCGCGACATCATCGTCGTCGCGCCCTACAACGCGCAGCGCCGTTTGATCGCGCGCAAACTGCGCAAGGAAGGCATCGGCGTCGAAGTCGGCACCGTCGACAAATTCCAAGGCCGCGAAGCAGCGGTGGTGTTCTACTCGATGGCAACGTCGAGCGGCGAGGACGTACCGCGCGATATGGAGTTTCTCTTTGAGAAAAACCGCTTCAACGTCGCGATTTCGCGAGCGCGCGCGTTGAGCATCCTCGTCTGCAGTCCTCGGCTACTCGATATCGGCTGCCGTACGCCCCAACAGATGGCGCTGGCAAATTTGCTTTGCGCCTTCGAGCAACGCGCCCATCGAATCGCCGCGCGCCCGGCAGTCCGCAGCGCCGGCGAGAGGGTCTATGCAACCAACGGGCCAACGTTGAGCCGGCAATCGCACGCCTGAGGGAGACATGCTCGACATGAAGATTTCAGCCGGTATTTGCGCGCTCGCGGCGCTCGCTCTGACCGCGGTGCCCGCCGTTGCCGCGCAAACCGTCACGCTGCAGCCGTCATCGCTTTCTTTTAAACAAGCCGTGTCGGCGTGCGGCGGATCGCTGGGCAGCGTCACCTTCACCCTCGGGCACGCTCGCGTTGCTGCTCAGCCGGGCGTTTCAGAAGACGTCGATACATCGTCGTCGGGCATCGACACCGTCACCTTCACCGGTTCCGGCGGAAAGTCGGCGACGGCAACCGCCAACGGCCACAATCACACCGTCAGCGCGAAAAACGTGCAAGCGAAGTGGAAGAATCAGTTGGCCTGCGTTAACCCCGACTGATTGCTGCGCTTAGGAATCGACGTCGGCGGAACGTTTACCGACGTCGCGGCGCTCGACTGCACGAGCGGCGACATTGTAAGACTGAAGGTCCCGAGCACGCCGCGCGAACCCGAACGCGGCGTGCTCGCTGCATTCGATGCGCTGCTCCGAGAGCGCAACTGCGATGCAACGGCGGTCGAGTTTTTGGGACACTCGACCACGATCGCCACCAACGCGTTACTCGGACAAATCGGGCTCGAACTGCCGCGCGCGGCGTTGGTCACCACGCACGGGTTTCGCGACGTCATCGAAATCGGGCGCCAGAACCGTAGCGAGATTTACGACCTTTTCGTCCGCCGGCCGCGCCCACTGGTAGCGCGCGAGGATCGTATGACGGTGCGCGAGCGCATCGGCTCGCAGGGTGAAATCGTCGAGCCGCTCGACGAAGAGTCGCTGACGCGTGCGTGCGCGGCGTTACGACAGCGCGACGACATCGCCGCGGTTGCCGTCTGCCTGTTGAACTCTTACGTCAACGATGCGCACGAGCGTCGCGTCGCCGCTGCAATCGCGCAGGCGCTGCCACAGGCCGCCGTCGTGTTGTCGAGCGCCGTCGATCCCGAATATCGCGAATACGAACGCTTTTCGACGGCGGTCGTCAGCGCGGTGTTGGCGCCGTTTCTGGCACGGTATCTGGACGCGCTCGTAGTCGGATTACAGCAGCGCGGCCTGCGCGTTCCACTATACGTCATGCGCAGCGACGGTGGGCTCGCGACCGCCGAGCGCGCAACGACGCAACCTGCCGCCACGATCGAAAGCGGTCCCGCCGGCGGCGCAATCGCCGCCGCGAATTTGGGACGACGGATTGGAGCGCGCTCGCTGCTGGCCTTCGATATGGGCGGCACGACTGCAAAGGCCGGCGCGATTCTCGATGGCATTCCGCGTGTCGCCGTCGAATTCGAAGCGGCCGGAAAAACGCATAGTGGCCGCGCCATCAAGGGCAGCGGCTATCCAGTTCGCTATCCGTTTGTCGATCTCGCCGAAGTCAGCGCCGGCGGCGGAACGATCGCCTGGGTCGACGATGCGGGGACGTTGCGCGTCGGCCCGCTCTCCGCAGGCGCCGATCCCGGACCGGCATGCTACGGGTACGCCGAAGCCGCAACGGTGACCGACGCCAACGTCGTGCTCGGCCGTTGCAACCCCGATTTTCTGCTGGGCGGCGATTTCCGAATTGATGCAGCGCGTGCGCGCGCTGCGGTTGCCGCGCTTGCCGAGCGAACCGGCCTCGACGTCGAGGCGACCGCGGCCGGTATCGTCACGCTGGTCGACGCGCACATGGCGAAAGCCCTGCGCATCGTCACGCTCGAACGCGGCCTCGATCCCCGCGATTTCACGCTCGCAGCGTTTGGCGGCGGCGGTCCGCTGCACGCCTGTGCGCTCGCCGACGATCTCGGGATTACACGCATCGTCGTCCCGGCGCGGCCGGGTATTTTTTCGGCGGAAGGCCTGCTGCTGGCGGAACTTCACGAACGCTTTGCGGCATCGGTCATGCGTTGCCTCCACGAGACGAATGCCGAAGAGTTCGAGCGCGTCTTTGCCGATTGGGAGGCGCAAGGCAGTGACTCGTTGTGTCGCCAAGGGGCGCTGGCGGAAACGCTCCGCTTCGAGCGCGCATTCGATGCACGCTATGCCGGTCAAAGTTTCGAACTCGGCATTGCGTACGACGCGTCACCGACGATCACGGCGCGCACCTTTCACGCGGCGCACCGCGCACGATACGGCTACGACGTCCCGGGCGAACCGATCGAGATCGTTAACGTGCGTTTGACGGCGCGTGCGCCGGTCCCGTCGCCGCCGGCACCGCCACGCATCGCCGTCGCGCGCACGGCTCCGGCGTCGATTGCGCAGCGGCGCGTGTGGCACGACGGCGCGTTCGTTACGACGCCGGTATACGCGCGCGAGCAACTATCGGAGGATAGCGCATTCAGCGGGCCGGCGGTGATCGAGCAATACGACGCCTGCACGTATCTCGCGCCCGAGTGGGCGTTGCGCGTCGACGACGATCTGCTCGTGATGGAACGTTCGCGGGAAAGTTTGTGATGCAACTCGATCCAATACTCATCGAAGTCATCGCCAACGCGCTCGTGTACGCCAGTGAAGAGATGGGCATCGCCGTACGCAACAGCGCGTATTCGCCGAATATCAAAGAGCGGCTCGATCATTCGTGTGCGCTTTTCGACGCGCACGGCCGCCTGATCGCCCAAGCCGAGCACATTCCGGTGCACCTCGGCTCGTTGCCGTGGGGATTGAAACGGATGCTGGGCGTCATCGAGAGCGAGTACGGTGGCATGCGTGAGGGCGAAATGTGGGTCGCCAACGATCCATACATCACGGGAACGCATCTCAACGACGTCACCGTCGTACGCCCGATCTTCTTCGATCGCGTGCTGATCGGCTATGCTGCCAACAAGGCGCATCACGCCGACGTCGGCGGCAGCGCTCCAGGCTCGATGCCGGTGCACGCGACCGATCTGTTTGCCGAAGGCGTCGTGGTACCACCGATGCGCCTGATGGAACGCGACGAGGCGTGCTCGTCGACGCTGGCCCTCTTTGCAGCGAACTCACGGACGCCGGAAGCGCGCGGCGGCGACCTGCGCGCGCAGACTGCCGGCAATCATACCGGCGAACGCCGTTTGTTGGAACTTTGCCGACGCTACGGCGCCGTGACGGTGCTGCATGCGTTCGATCGCATCCTCGACCGCAGCGAAACGCTGATGCGTGCCGCACTACGCCGGCTGGGCGAGGGACGCTTCGAAGCCGTCGACTATCTCGAAGACCCGTTGGGTGCACCGTCGTTGCGCATCGCGCTCGCGCTCACACTGAGCAACGGAAGCGCGCATTTCGACTACACCGGAACGAGCGAACAGACGCCGTATCCGCTCAACGCCGTCTTCGGCGTGACGCTGTCGGGCGTGCATTACGCGCTACGCGCCGTGACCGATCCCACGATTCCGATGAACGATGGATGTTTCCGTCCGGTCGACGTCTTCGCTCCGGAGGGAACGCTGCTCAATCCGCGCCGGCCGGCGCCGGTATCGGGTGGAAACGTCGAGACGAGCACGCGCAACGCCGACGTCGTTCTGGAAGCGTTGGCACTGGCGGCGCCCGAGCGCGTTCCGGCGTGCAGCGGAGGCACGATGAGCAACGTGATGCTCGGCGGCACGCGTCGCGACGGACGCACGTGGGCGTTCTACGAAACGATTGGCTGCGGAATGGGTGCGCGTCCCAATGCCGACGGCATCGACGGCATTCAATGTCACATGACGAATACGTCGAACACGCCGATCGAGGCGATCGAGCGCGATTTTCCATTGCGTGTCGTTCGGTACGAGTTCGCTCCGGAGACGGGCGGCGCCGGACGCTATCGCGGTGGCAGCGGACTCATCCGCGCAATCCAACTCGTCGAAGGAACGGCACAAGCATCGCTGCTCGCCGATCGCCATACGCTCGCGCCGCCGGGCGCGCAAGGCGGCAAACCGGGTGCTCGCGGCAGCCACACATTAATTCGCGACGGCGTTGAATCGACCGTCGCAGCAAAAGCAACGCTAGCGCTCGAACCGGGCGACATCGTCGTCGTTCAAACGCCCGGCGGCGGCGGCTTCGGCAACCCAACGTCACCGTGAGCGCAGTGCTTCTACTCACGCCTGTCATCCTGAGCGGAGCGCCCAAGGGGCGCGCAGTCGAAGGACGAGCGGAGCGCCTCCACCCATGTCATCCTGAGCGGAGCGCCCAAGGGGCGCGCAGTCGAAGGACAGAGCGGAGCGCCTCCACCCATGTCATCCTGAGCGGAGCGCCCAAGGGGCGCGCAGTCGAAGGACAGAGCGGAGCGCCTCCACCCGTGTCATCCTGAGCGGAGCGCCCAAGGGGCGCGCAGTCGAAGGACAGAGCGGAGGCGCGAAGCGCCGTAGTCGAAGGGCGAGCCACCGCAATCACGCTTTCGGCTTACGGTGTTCGCGAACAAATCTCTCGTCGCAAACGATGCGATGAATGCGTTGCCAATCATTATCGATTAATGCGCGCTTTTTCGCGCGAGACCAACCCTTGAGTTGCTTTTCCCAGCTTATCGCATCGAAGACGCTGCTAAATCCGGAGCAGTGAACTAAGCGTACCGGCCGACGCTCGTGAGTATACGCGTCCTCGATTTCACCGAGATTGTGCTCTGCTACTCGGCGATCGACATCGTTGGTAACTCCCACGTAAAATGAACCGTCAGCGCAGACGAGTATGTAGACGAAGTATTTCTCCATCGGCGCTCTTCTGCGTTGAAGTAGATTAGAAACAAGTCCGACGGTCCTTCGACTGCGCTCGCTCCGCTCTGTCCTTCGACTACGGCGCTTCGCGCCTCCGCTCAGGATGACATGGGTGGAGGCGCTCCGCTCGTCCTTCGACTGCGCTCGCTCCGCTCTGTCCTTCGACTACGGCGCTTCGCGCCTCCGCTCTGTCCTTCGACTACGGCGCTTCGCGCCTCCGCTCAGGATGACAAAAGGTAGAAACGCTCCGCTCTGTCCTTCGACTACGGCGCTTCGCGCCTCCGCTCAGGATGACAAGGTAGAGGAGCTGTTAGAGCGGGGTGTTGGTGCGAGCGGGGGCGGGACGCTCCAGACCGAAACGCGCCGCGCACAGCAAATCGACGATGCGAATCGCGGAGCGGCGCGGGGAAAAACGGCGACGCGCATCGGCTGCGCCCGTAGTCGCGAGACGTATGCGAAGTTGGGGATCGTTCAATAAACGTTCTACCGGCGATGTAATGTCGCCGTCGGTGGCGTAGATCGCCACATCGGACGCGAAATACCGGTGGAGCACATCGGCAGCCACCACCGACGGCACGTCGGCTTGCGCCAGCAGCACGTTGCCGAATGCAACCGCGTCGGTCAATCCTACGTGCACGACGGCCGCAACGCTGGTTCGCGCGTAACCGTCGCATAGCAGATCCACGCGATCGGCGCGCTCACCAAGACCTGCCGCGAGGTCGCCAGACGCACGCCCGGCACCGACGATTACCATCCGCAAACTAACGTGACGCTGCGATAAGGCCGCGAGTGCGCCGGCGAGAACGCGGCGCCGCGCAACCGGTACGTCGTCGAAGCCAGTCACCGCAATCGTCGAAGACCCGGCGTCGAAGTCGCCGCGCAGCGGTAACGCACCGACGCGTTCGAATGACGCAGCCGGCAGCAACGGTACGCGCAAGCCTACCTCACCGCACGTTCGTATCGTGGGCGGCGTCACCGCATCACCCTCCACCGCGATGCCCGGTTCCGTGACGACGTCGCTGAGCCACGCGAGCGTTGCGCTCGTCCGGTAGCGCGCGTCGAGAAGGCGCCAGCGCGGAACGTCGCCGCGAACGATCGGATGACCGAATGCGCGCAACGCGGCTTCGAGATCCTCTATTGCCGCCGCGCACAGCGCCGGCATCGTTGCCGGCGTACGCACAGCAATCGCGCCGACTGAGCCGCGAGCGACCCGCGGTACGGCAGCAAGTTTCGGCGACCAGCGGTCGTAGAAGCGCGCCTCGTTTTCGGCTTCGTGCGCGTAACGATTGGCCGATGCGCCTTCATAGTGCGCGAAGCGCGCATCGGAAACATAGACGATGGTGCTGCCGCTCTCTGCAATCCGCATGCAGAAGTCGACATCTTCGAAACCGTTGACGAACGTTTCGTCGAATCCGCCGGCGTCGAGGAACGGCTTCGCGCGTACCGCCATCGCGGCTCCCGACACGGCCGGCACGTCACGAGCCCGCACGACGCCCGGCAGCGACGGCGGCAAGTTGCGGCACGAGTAATGCCAATGCGCGTTCGGCAACATCGTAAATCCGGCACACTGCGTAACGCCGTCTTCGAAAAACAGCGCACCGCCGGCGACTGCAACCTCGGGCCGATCGAATGCGCGCAGCAACGGCGTGAGCGCGTCGCCGAGCGGATATGCGTCGTTGTTGAGAAACAACACGATCGGCGCTTCCGCCAGCCGCGCTCCCGCGTTGCAGGCGCCGGCAAAGTTCCGATTCTGTTCGAACCGTTCGTAACGAACCCACGAAAACGCGCGTATCGCCTGGGGCGTTTCATCGCGCGAGGCGTTGTCGACGACGATCGTTTCGAACGGCGGCGCGTCGTTACGTAGATTGTCGAGAACGCGCAACGTCCGCGCCGTCAGCCACCAGTTGTCGAAGACGGGGATGACGACGCTACATTGCCGATTCACGTCGAAGGGGTTTCGTCGATCTCCACCGCGTCGATAACGACCGCGGCCGCCCCGGCCGGGCGCTGCACGATCACGCGGTCACCGGCGCGGTGGCCCAAGAGTGCCTCGGCATACGGCGACGCCCAACTAATGGTTCCGTGGGGCGGGTCGGCTTCGTCTTCACCGACGATGCGCAACGCGATCGGCGCGCCGCTGCTTTCGTCGCGACCACGCACCGTTCGACCAAACGCGACGACGCCTGCCTCCGCTGCATGCGGATCGACGACCTCAGCGCCGGCAATCCGCTCTTCGTAATACCGTACGTTGCGACGATCGCCGTCAGCGCGAGCGCTTTCGAGCGCGCCGCGCAAGAGTTCCAGACCGCGTGCCGTTACGTAGTTCGGCCTATCGCTTACCGGTCGCGCCGGCGGACGTTCGGGACGATCGTCGTCGTCCTTGACGAATCCGCGGCTCACGGAACGACCACCGCCGCGCCGTCGATGCGATCGCCGCGCACCGCGTCCAGCGCCGCTGCAGCATCGGAAAGCGTAAACGGCGTCGCTTCGGCTACGACCGGAACGGCTGCAGCGATCGCCAAGAAATCGTGTGCGTCGGCGCGCGTCGAGTTCGTAACGCTGCGAATTTGCCGTTCTCCCCATAACAACGAATCGTAATCGAACGAAGGCATGGCATCGAGGTGAATGGCATTGATGGCCACGACGCCGCCTTTACGCAGCGATGCGAGTGCCGACACGACGACGTCGCCGGCGGGCGCGAACGTTACCGCGCGATCGAGCCGTACCGGCGGGCGCGCGAGCGCGTCGCCGACCCAAACCGCGCCCAAGCGCCGCGCGAATTCACGATGCGATGCTCCGCGCGTGGCGACGTACACCTCGCATTCCCACGCCCGCAACACCTGGAGCGCCAGATGCGCCGAGGCGCCGAAGCCGAATAGTCCGACGCGCTCGCCGCGTTCTACCTCGGCGACGCGCAACGCGCGAAAGCCGATGATTCCCGCGCACAGCAGCGGGGCTGCGTGCAAATCGTCGAGTCGATCCGGCAGGGCAAACGTAAAGTCGGCACGCGCGCTGGCGTACTGGGCATATCCTCCGTCGCGATCGTAACCGGTAAACGTCGGCGCGTCGCAGAGATTTTCGCGCCCGGCGCGGCACTGCGGGCACGTTCCGTCGGTTCCACCCAACCACGAAACGCCGACGCGTTTACCGAGCAGCGAATCGTCGACGCCTTCGCCGCATTCGGCGACATCGCCGACGATTTGATGTCCGGGAACGACGCGGTCGCGGTGCGGTGGCAACTCCGCATCCACGACGTGCAAATCGGTCCGGCACACGCCGCACGCCCGCACGCGCAACACCACTTCACCGCGGCGCGCCTGCGGCGACGGAATCTCCTCGATTCGGAGGCGACCGCGCGGGTCGTCCGCGCGGCGTACGGCCGCGAGCACGAGGCTAAGCGACCTGAACGCGAATCTCTTCGAGCAACTCGCGCTTGGTTTCAGGAACCATCGTTCGAACGAACACGATGGTGACGACGCACAGCGCCGCATAGAGCCAGAACGTCAACGGCCGGCCCAGTTTGTCGATCATCGTAAGGAAGAACTGCGACACTAAGAAGTTTCCTACCCAGTTCGCCAGCGTCGAAAGCGACATTCCAAGCCCACGCGCCGGAAGTGGGAATATCTCCGAAATCAGGAGCCAGACGATCGGACCGAGGCTAAAGGCGAAGCAGCCGACGTACAGCATCATGCTCGAGAGCGCAATGGTGCCGAGCGATCCTGAAAGATGCGGCTGCGCGAACGCGCCGCCGATGGTCGTCAGGGCGATAAACATGCCGGCCAATCCGGCGTAAAGCAGCGGCTTGCGCCCGACGCGGTCGACGAAAAAGATCGCGACGAGCGTCATCAGCATATTGACGGTTCCGACCAGCGTTTGCGCTAGAATCGAGGCGGAATTGCTCGCGATACCGGCCATTTGAAATATTTGCGGACCGTAGTAGATCACCGTGTTGATGCCGGTCACTTGCTGCAGCACTGCCAGGGAAACGCCGATGAACAGCGCCAATCCGACTGCCGGCACCTTAAACGCCGCAAAGCCGGCGCTCTTGACCTTGAGGCTTTCGCGAATCGAGTTCTCTTCGCGCGAAGTTGCATCGAGGTCGTCGGTGATGCGCTGCAGTTCGTCCCGGGCGCGCGAATCGTGACCGACCTTAAAGAGATAACGCGGGCTTTCCGGCATGAAGATCATCCCGACGATGAGCACCAGCGACGGCACGACGGCAAAACCGAGCATCTCGCGCCACAACCCGGCGTGGGCGAATGCGTAGTCGATGAGATACGCACCGAGAATGCCAACGGTGATGGCAAACTGGTAGAGCGAAACGAGCGCGCCGCGCACCGCCGCCGGAGAAACTTCCGAAATGTACAACGGCGCGACGACGGAACTAAATCCGATGCCGATCCCAACGATAAAGCGGCCCGCCAACAGCACCGGTTCGTCGGGCGTGAAGGCCGAAGCGAGCGCGCCGGCGAGAAAAATGATTCCGGCGGTGAACAGCGTCAGCCGGCGGCCGATCGCATCGGCAATCGTACCGGCCACCGCCGAACCGGCGATGCAGCCAAGCAGCACGACGCTGATGGTGAATTCCTGCAGGCGCGTGCTGAGTGAGAAATCCTTTGTGATAAAGAGAATCGCGCCGGAGATGACTCCGGTGTCGTAGCCGAAGAGTAGGCCTCCCAACGCGGCAACCGACGCGACCAATAGCACGTACGGCCTCATGGAAGGCGCTTTTCTAAGCGATGGGCGAACGCCCTTCCCATGCAGATCGATGCCGCGCTCGACTACGCGCGCAAATACGAAATGGAGGCGCTCGTCGCCGCGCGCGACGGCACAACGTTTGCGCAGGAATACGCCGGCACGTTTGCGGCAGCGACGCCGCACGCGCTGTACAGCGGAACGAAGAGTTTTTGGGGTCCCACCGCGCTGTGCGCGCAATCCGACGGACTGCTCGATCTCGACGAACCGGTCGCGGACACCATCGAATCCTGGCGCGACGATCCATGGGAGCGCCACGTGACGCTGCGCATGCTGCTTTCGTTGACGGCGGGCTTTGGATTCGGCGGCCTCGGCAGCGCCGTACCGACGTACGATCGCGCATTGTCGATGACGCTCAAAAACGATCCGGGATCCACGTTTACGTACGGCGGCATTTCACTGCAGGTTTTCGGCGCGGTGTTCGCGCGCAAACTCATGTCGCGCCGGCAAACGCCGCACGAGTATCTACGCGAGCGTGTCTTGCAGCCGACCGGTGTAACGATCGCAAAATGGCGCGCGCTCGCCGACGGAACGCAACCACTGCCAACCGGCGCATTCCTCACAGCCGCAAACTGGCTTGCCTATGGAAACTACGTCTTGCGGCAGTGGGATTCGTTGCGTGCGTGCTTGACCGGTTCGCCGGTTAATCCACGTTACGGGCTCGGCTGGTGGCTGCGCCCGTCCGGCGACGTTGCCTATGCCAGCGGCTCGGGCGGCCAAGCGCTGTACGTCATCCCGGCGCACGACCTCGTCGTCGTCCGCTTCGGTAAAAGCGCGTCGTACAAACACGAGGCGTTCTTAAAGCGTCTTGCGTTGTAATCGGTTACGGGGAGAGGGGAGTGGCGCCGTCGAGCGGTTTGATGCCTGCGGTCTTGAGCGACGATTGAAGCGGAGCCAAGCTTGAAACAAACGCGTTGTACTTTTCAAACGCCGCGCGGTACGCATCGTCGAAGCGCGCCGCATATTCCAGCAGCGATGCTGTCGGCGGTTGGTTCCCGCCGCGTAAAAAACCACCACTCGGAACGTCTTCACGCAACGCGCCCGGACGCTGAATCGAATCTTCGTCATTGTGGTAGTCGGCCGTAAAGATGGAGAAAATCGTCGCGCGCTGGGTTTCTGCGGCGGCCAGCTGCGACGACAGCGAAGCGTCGTTCGCCTTCGAGGCGGCTTGCGCGGCCGACGCGAGTGATTTCTTCATTGTGTCGAGGTTGTTCAGCACGATATCTATTTTGCCGTAAGCACCGAGGTACTTTTTGCTGAACGCATAGCCGGCAAGATAGTCCTCTAAATCTGCCGCGGTGGACCCATCGCGAGGATCCGGTTTGACTACAAAGGTTTGCGTCAGAGTCTTACCGTCGAGAACGATGCGTGCCGTGTAGGTGCCGGGAACGACCAGCGCGCCGATCTTGGGTCCGCGATACTCCTCGCGCGCGGCACCCATCCACTGTACCGGACCATCCTCGTGGAAGTCCCAAACGTAGCGGTTCAGGCCCGTCTTATTCGTGACGTCGGGAACGTCTTTGTCCTTGTCCTTATGCGTCCCGGTAACGCGCCGAACCACATTGCCCTTCGCATCGAGAATTTCGATGACGGGCGTTTTGCTCTGCGGCTTGGCTTGGTAAAAATCTACGATTGCGCCCAGCGGCGGATTGGCGCCGGCAAAACGTGTATACAGACCCTCGTCGTTGGAGTGTTGGTGATACTCGTAGGCCACGCGCGGCGGAAAGAGAAAGACGCCGGCCGACTCCGCCTGCCCGATGTTGCGTAACGGTTCGATCGCATCCATGATCCAGAACGCACGGCCGTGCGTCGCAACCAATAGATCGTCGAACTGGCTTTGAATGCGAATGTCGCGCACCGAAACCGGCGGCATGTTCAAACTCAGGCTTTGCCAGCGGTTGCCGGCGTCGTACGAAACGTATATCCCGCGCTCGGTACCCGCGTAGAGCAGGTTAGAGTTGAGCGAATCGCCGCGAACGGTGCGCACGTACTGATCGGCCGGCAAGCCGGAGGTGATTTTCGTCCACGTTTTTCCGTAATCGTGCGTGACGAAAAGATACGGCGCATAGTCGCCGGAGCGATGGCGATCGATATTGGCATACGCCGTACCGGCGATCAGCGGGGACGGCGCTACCGTCTCAACGCGACCAAAAGGCGCGACGCCTGGAGGCGTGACGTTCTCCCAGTGCGCTCCACCGTCGCGGGTAAGTTGCACGAGACCGTCGTCGGTGCCGACCCAAATCTCTCCCTTGTCGAGCGGCGATCCTTCGATCGTAAGAATCGTGTCGGAATATTCGGCGCCGGAAACGTCATATGCCAGCGGGCCGCCGGCGGGATGTTGGTGCTCTTTGAGGTTGAGCGTGAGGTCGGGACTGATCGGCGTCCAGTGTTCGCCTCGATCGGTGGACTGAAAAACGACGCTGCCGCCGTACCACGCAACGTGACCGTCCCACGGCGCAAACGCAATCGGTGAATCCCAGTTGAAACGATACTTGCGATCGGCAATGTTGAAATCGTTTTTGGCAAAGTCGTAGTACGGAAGCACGAAGCGCGTCGTCGCGCGCTTGCGATCGTAGATCGCGACCCGGCCGTCCTGCAAATCGGTCCAGATGAAGTTGGGGTCGACCGGATCGGGTACGGCCCACATGCCGTCGCCACCGATGACGTCGAACCAATCTTCGTCTTTGATGCCTTCGCGATCGAGCGAATTCGACGGTCCGCAAAAGCCGTTGTTGTCCTGCAAGCCGCCGCAGACGTAGTAGGGATTCTCGTTAGAGGCGGCGATGTGATAAAACTGTCCGATGGCGAGATTGCGGGAGAACGACCACGTTTTTCCGCCGTCGATCGTCAACGCATAGCCGCCGTCCTCGCCGGTCATGATGCGGTCCGGATCGTTGGGCGCGATCCAAATCGCGTGGTAGTCTACGTGGACGTCTTTAGCGATCTCGGTGAACTTCTTGCCGCCGTCCTTGCTTTCGGCGAGCATTTCCGATACGGCGTAGACATGATTCGGATTGCGCGGATCGACGGCGATGTGCGTGAAGTAGAAGGGCCGCTGATCGGCGAGGGTGTCTTTCGACACAACCACCCACGACGCGCCCGCATCGTCCGAACGCCAAAGAATCCCGCCCTTGGCTTCGATTAGCGCGTAGACGCGTTTGCCGTCGCTGGGTGCGATCGCCAATCCGATGCGACCGGTCGTTCCTTCGGGCAAACCGTGACCTGTCAACCGCATCCACGTCTTTCCGCCGTCGCTCGATTTGTACAGGCCGTCGTCGGGGCCCCCGCTTGTGAACGTCCAAGGTTGCCGCCGAAACTGCCAAATGCCCGCATACACCGTATCGGGATGCCGTACGTCGATCGCGAGGTCGCTGGCGCCGCTGCGCGGTCCGACGTAGAGCGTCTTGCGCCAGTTTCGACCGGCATCGAAAGAAACGTAGACGCCGCGGTCGGGCGAATCCGCGAATACGTCGCCTAACGCGCCGACGACTACGTGCGCCGGATTGTGCGGATCGATGACGATGCGCGAAATGTGCCGCGTGCCACGCAAGCCGATGTTGCTCCACGTCTTTCCGCCATCGGTCGTTTTATACAGACCGTCGCCGTAACTTACGTCGTTGCGCGGATTACTCTCGCCGGTGCCGACGTAGACGACGTTGCGGTTTTGTGGATCGATCGCCACCGCGCCGATCGCCGGCGCGTCTTGCTTATCGAAAACCGGTGCCCAGGTGGCGCCGCCGTTGATGCTTTTCCATACGCCGCCACCGGCCGTGCCGATGTAGTAGAGGCGATCGTCTTGCGGCGTTCCGGCGACCGCCGCAACGCGTCCACCGGAGACGGCCGGGCCGATCGAACGCCACGTGAGGTTCCCGAAACCGGCCGAATCGGCCACCGCGGGCGCGACTGCGGCCGCGCCGACGGCGAACGTCAACGCCGTCACCGCCGCCACGCCGCGCGCCGATATCATCGCGGGGTCATTGTCGAGAGCGGCGGCAATGCCTTTTGCCCGCTACTTTTGAGTGCAGCATTGACGCCCGGAAGCACGCCGCCCACGAACGAATTGTACCGTCCGAGGCCGGCGCGGTAGTCCGCCCCGACGCGCGCGAGCAAATCCGTGACGGCCGGCGTGATGAGACCCTGCGCGTTGAAGTATGCACCCAGCAAGTCTTGCTGCAGTTTAGTTTCGTCCTCGGTACCTTCGCCGCGAACGTTGGCAACCAGCGAATCGTAGAGCGTCTGGCGCGCCGTCTCGGCGTCCTGCAGTTTCGTCGTCAGTGCCGAGTCATTGGCTTTTTTGGCAGCGTCGCTAGCGCTTGCCAAAGACTTCTTGAGATCGTCGAGCGAGTTGAGAATCGTATCCACCTGCGAGAGGCGGCCCATCTGTCGCATCGCTTCGTCGAACGTTTGCCGATATTCGGCCTGCGTAAACTCCGAACGCGGGTCCGGCAAGACTTTGAAGCGCTGCACGTAGGTGCGTCCCGAGAGCGTCATTCGCACGGCGTAGTTACCGGGAGCCACTCCCGGTCCGGTCTCCGGACCCTTGAGGAAGTCTTGCGCCGCGCCGTTCCACCGTACCGGGCCATTGACGTTGAAATCCCACGTGTAACGGTTCAAGCCAACCTTATTGCTTATGCGGGGAACGTCTTTGTCGCCGACTTTGTGCGTGCCGGAGACGGTCCGAATCACGCGTCCGTTGGCGTCGAGAATGTCGAGCGACGGCGCATTTTTCTGAACGTCCTTTTGATAGAACGAGATCGCCACGCCGTACGGCGGATTGTCGGCCGCGTAGTTCGTGTACGTTCCCTCGTCGTTGGAGTGCAGCGACCATTCGTAAGCCGTGCGCGGTGTGAAAAGCCATGTGCCGCGAGCGATCGCTTGTTGCAATTCCTGCAGCGGGCGAACGTCGTCCATGATGTAAACGCTGCGCCCGTGGGTGGCGATCACGAGATCGTCCTCACGCGGCTGTAAGCGAATGTCGTGCACCGAAACGGCTGGAAGATCGTTTCGGAACGATTGCCAGTTCGCGCCGCCATCGAATGAGATCCAAATCCCCTCTTCGCTGCCGAGATAGACGAGATTGCGGTCGCGAATATCCGGACGAATCGCGCGGACCCATTGATCGGTGGGCAGTCCGCTGACGATTTTCGTCCAGTGCTTTCCAAAGTCGTGGGTCACGAAGGCATACGGAGCGCTATCGCCCATTTCGTGGTCGTCTTCGATAGCGTACGTCGTTCCGTCGACGAGCGTCGACGGCGCGACCGTCGCAAAGCGGCCGTTTTGCGGCGCGCCCTGCGGCGTCACGTTGCTCCAGTGTTTGCCGCCGTCGCGCGTTAGTTGAATCAAACCGTCATCGGTGCCGACCCAAATCTCGCCGCGCGCGCGTTGCGACGCTTCGATGTCCAAGATCGTATTCGTGTACTCGGCGCCGGAAACGTCGTTGGTGATCGGACCACCGGCGGCATTTTGATGCGCCTTGTCATTACGGGTGAGGTCGGGGCTAATTGCGATCCACGAGCGACCGCGATCGGTGCTTTGGAAGACGACGTTGCCGCCATACCATGCGATGACTTTTCCGTGCGGATCGCGCCACGGCGCAAACGCGATCGGGGATTCCCAATTAAAGCGGTACTTGCTCGTTCCGGTGATCCACGACTCCTTGCCGGTCTGCAGGTACGGGTCAGCCGACCACTGGTCTTGCGTGACGCGATTGTAAACCACCAACGCACCATCTTGCGCATCGGACCAGATCCAGTTCGGGTCGTCGGGTTCGGGAATGCCCCACGTACCGTCGCCGCCGACGGTGTTGACCCAATTCTTGTTCTGAATGCCCGACGGATCGAGCGAATTCGACGGACCGCACCAACCGTTGTTATCCTGCAAGCCCGCGCAAACGGTGTACGGATTGTCGCTGCCCAAACCCACGCGATAGACTTGGCCGATCGCAATGTTGCCCGGGAAGAACCAGTTGTCGCCGCCGTCGACCGTCAGCACGGCGCCGCCGTCCTCGCCGAGGATGATGCGTTGCGGATCGTTCGGAGCAATCCAGATTGCATGGAAGTCGCTGTGAACGTTGTCGGCGATCGACTTGAACGACTGCCCGCCATTGGTGCTCAGCATCACCTGAAACGAAATCGAGTAGACTTTGTTCGGATTTTTTGGATCGACTTCGACGTGCGAGAAATAGAAGAAACGCGCATCGACTCGAGAGTCGTCGCTGACCATCTTCCAGTTGGCGCCGCCGTCGTCGGAGCGCCATAGCACACCCGCCTTCGATTCGATGACTGCGTAGACTCGATTGCCGTCGCTTGGCGCAACCGCGACGCCGATGCGGCCGGTGATTCCGTCGGGCAATCCGTGGCCCGTGAGTTTCGTCCACGACGCACCGCCGTCGGTCGACTTATACAGACCGTCGAGATCGCCGCCGCTAGTGAACGTCCACGGGCGCCGTTGAAACTGCCAGATGCCGGCATACATCACGCTGGGATTCTGCGCGCTCATCGCGATGTCGGATGCGCCGCTCTCCGGCCCGACGTAGAGCGTTTGCTTCCAGGTTTTCCCGCCGTCGTCGGTGACGTAAATGCCGCGCTCTTGAGAATCGGCAAAGACGTCGCCGAGCGCCGCGACGACGACATGATTGTGGTTGCGCGGATCCACCGCGATGCGCGAAATGTATTTCGTACCTTTGAGCCCGACGTTCGTCCAGGTGTCACCGCCGTCGGTCGACTTGTACACGCCGTCGCCGTAACTCACGTCGTTGCGAGGATTGGCCTCGCCGGTTCCGGCCCAAACGATTTTGTTGTCGGTTGGATCGATCGTCACCGCACCGATTGCCGCCGTGCCTTCCTTTTCGAAAACCGGATCCCACGTTTGACCGCCGTTGGCGGACTTCCACAAGCCGCCTCCGCCGCTGCCGACGTAGTAGAGTTTGGGATCGCTGGCCGAGCCGGCAACGGCGGCGACGCGTCCGCCGGTACCGGCAGGTCCGATCGCTCGCCACGTCAGGTTCGCAAATGGCGGACCCGGCGTGGGTGTCGGCGAGGCCGCCGGCGACGGTGATGCCGAGCCCGACGGAGCGGGCGACGGCGCGTCGTGTACGGTTTGTGCGCGCACCGGCGCATGAGTCGAGAACACCGCGGCGACGGCCGCGGCAACGAGCAGCAAACGGCGAATCATGAAACGCCGGGGTCCAATACGCATGCGCCCGACTCCTGCGCGCAAACGCTCAAAGATGCATCAAACGTGCGGCTGGTGCGCGCGCGATTCATATTTAGGAACGTTCACGTGAATCGCCCACCACTGCGACACGGCAATCGCGGCACACATAATGATGAAAAACGCGACCAGACCGATCGCCCACGCGCGGCGCGTGCGTTGCGACATTTCTCCACGTCGGCGCATGACTTGCGGTTTTCTCCCTCGGGGCGCGGTTCCCGGGAGGCGCGCTGGGAGTGCGGCTTGAATCCCGGGGGCTCATGCAGAGAAGGTTCGCCTTCATTATCGCAGCCGGCTTTGCGTTTGCCGCTTTCAGCCAGCCCGCTCGGGCGGCCGTGCAAGCACCGTTACCGGCAACGCCGCAAACCATCGCCGTCTACGCGTCCGTCCTTCATCGCATCAATCCGCAGATGCCGTCGTGGCAGAGCCACGATCTCGCGCGGCGCGTGCTGGTGAACGCCGAGCGCTGGCGGCTCGACGCGAATATGCTCGTCGCAATCGTTTCGGTGGAGTCGCGGTGGCACACCCACGCCGTTTCCAGTGCCGGCGCAATCGGTCTCGGACAGTTGATGCCGGGCACCGCGGCGCGGCTAGGGGTCAATCCCCGCGACCCGGCCGAGAATCTCTCGGGTGCCGCCCGCTACCTGAGCGGGCTTATGCGCCGTTTCGGCTCCGATCATTACAGTTTGATCTTCGCCGCGTATAACGCCGGCCCAAAGGCCGTCAGCGAATACGGTGGCATTCCGCCGTACTACGAAACCGAGCACTACGTCGTCAAAGTGCTCGATACGTGGCGTCATCTCGACAAAACCGTCCACGTTCCGGCCGACGCGCTTGCCTTCGCCCGCGGACCCGACCTCGACTATTGGCTCGACGGCTCCACGCGCTGATGCGCTCGGAGTCCTAAAATAGCATCGACGGCCTTCGCGAGATCGCGAGGGCCGTCGATTTTCAGAGGTACCGCGCCGGCGTTGCGCGCCGCTTGGACGTCGCTTGCGCGATCGCCGACGACGGCGCATTCGTGCGGTTCGACTCCGAGCGCGCGCGCCGCGTCGAGAATCAACTTCGGTTTAGGCTTACGGCATTCGCATGCGTCATCGGGCGCGTGCGGACAAACGAAGAAGCCGGCGAACGGACCAAGCAGTTTTTCGACGCGACGATTCACCGCATCGACCTGCGCTTGCGTGATGTATCCACGGCCGACGCCGCTTTGGTTGCTGACCACCGCGAGTTGCAAACCGGCCGCGCGTAATCGGTCGAGCAGCGGACGCGTCTGCGGCAGCGCCGCGACGCGTTCCGGATCGCCGTTGAACGGGATGTCGGCGATCAGCGTCTCGTCGCGATCGAAGAGCACCGCCTTTATGGGCCCTTCGACTTCGCTCGCTCCGCTCAGCCCTTCGGCTGCGCTCGCTTCGCTCGCTCCGCTCAGGACGGCACCAGGGGGACGTAGACGTCGGCGCCGCGTTCGAGAAATTCACGAGATTTCTCCGCCATTCCGCGCTCGGCGAACTCACGCACCTCCTGCGTAATTTTCATCGAGCAAAAATGCGGACCGCACATCGAACAAAAGTGCGCGATCTTTGCACCCGGCGCGGGCAGCGTTTCGTCGTGAAACTCACGCGCGGTTTCCGGATCGAGCGAGAGATCGAACTGATCCTCCCAGCGAAATTCGAAGCGCGCCTTCGATAGCGCGTCGTCCCAGTGCCGCGCGCGCGGATGACCCTTCGCCAGGTCGGCCGCGTGGGCCGCAATCTTGTAGGCGATCACCCCGTCTTTGACGTCCTTCTTATTGGGCAGCCCGAGGTGTTCTTTCGGCGTGACGTAACAGAGCATTGCCGTGCCGTACCAGCCGATCATCGCCGCCCCGATGGCGCTGGTGATGTGATCGTAACCCGGCGCAATGTCGGTAACCAGCGGTCCCAGCGTGTAGAACGGCGCTTCGGCACAGATCTCGAGTTGCTTCTCCATATTTTCTTTGATCAGATGCATCGGCACGTGACCCGGCCCTTCGATCATTACTTGCACGTCGTGCTTCCAAGCCAGTTGCGTGAGTTCGCCGAGCGTTTCCAACTCGGCAAATTGCGCGGCGTCGTTGGCGTCGGCCGTGCAGCCGGGGCGCAGCCCGTCGCCTAGCGAGAACGCGACGTCGTAGGCCTTCATGATCTCGCAAATTTCTTCGAAGTGCGCGTAGAGAAAATTCTCCTGATGGTGTGAAAGGCACCACTTCGCCAGAATCGATCCGCCCCGCGAAACGATGCCGGTTACGCGAGCGGCGGTAAGCGGAACGTAGCGCAGCAGCACGCCGGCGTGGATCGTGAAGTAGTCCACGCCCTGCTCGGCTTGCTCGATCAGCGTGTCGCGGAAGAGTTCCCACGTGAGATCTTCGGCCTTACCATTGACCTTCTCGAGCGCCTGATAAATCGGCACGGTGCCGATCGGCACGGGCGCGTTTCGCAAAATCCACTCACGCGTTTCGTGAATGTTCTTGCCGGTGGACAAGTCCATTACGGTATCCGCGCCCCAGCGCGTCGCCCACGTCATCTTCTCGACTTCCTCGTCGATCGACGAGGTGACGACCGAGTTGCCGATGTTCGCGTTGATCTTCACCAAGAAGTTGCGGCCGATGATCATCGGCTCGGATTCGGGATGGTTGACGTTCGCGGGTATGATGGCACGACCGCAGGCAACTTCGGCGCAAACGAACTCGGGGGCAACACCTTCGCGTATCGCAATGAACTCCATTTCGGGCGTGACCTCGCCGCGCCGCGCGTAGTGCATTTGCGTGACGTTCGCTCCCGGCTTCGCGCGCCGCACAGCGACGTGCTGCGGGAAACGAATCTCGTCGAGTTGCGCCATCGCTTCACGGCCGCGCCGGTACAACGACGTAGGCTTTTCCAGCGTAAGCGTGTCGTTGCGCGCGTCGATCCATCCCGCGCGCAGCGGCGGCAATCCACATCGGATGTCTACGGTGACGTGTGGATCCGAGTAGGGACCGCTCGTATCGTACACGGTGTGAGCGGTTCCATCGCTCAACGCGATGGCGCGCGCGGGAACGCGAATCGACGGATCCGATCCCTGAACGTACGTTTTCATTTTGTCCTCCCTTCGCCGGCATTATCCGGATCAGGTGCTTGCGGTCGGCGGAGGTTGGCCGCCCTCTCAGCCCGCCCGTTGCGAGCTCCCGCTGTTCGTGTTTTTATCCGGCCTCCGCTTCGGCTCCTTATGCCCGCGATTATCCTGCGATAATACCGCTTTAGGATCTCCTCGACGCTTCCGTAAGGGTCGTAGGCCGCAATCGCGTACTTTCCATCGCACTGAAAGTGCGAGCATCGCCCGCTCTGGGTCCGTATGCGCTGCTGGGTGGAGCGCAACTTGCCGTGGGCGCGGCGGCGATCTTCGCCCGCTACGCGTTAAGCGGCGCCGGGCCGTTGGCCGTCGGTGCTTCGCGCTTAACGATTGCTGCGGTCGTTTTGCTCGTTGCCGCCGCGATTCGACCGCAATCTCGCGAAAACGCCCGCCCATCGCCCGTACGCGAAGCGCGCCTTGCGTTCGCGGGAATCGCGCTGGCGGCACACTTCGGCACCTGGATTGCGTCGCTGCAGTACACCACCGTCGCCGTTTCGACGTTGCTGGTGGCGACGACGCCGATCTGGACAGCGCTCTACGACGCCGTAGTTCTTAAGCAAGCGCTGTCGCGCCGCTCCGCGTGGGCCTTTGCCGCCGGCGGCGCCGGGCTCGCGATGGTCGCAGGCTTCAATGTCACGCCCCCGCCGGTTCCCGGTTACCCAGTGCTCGGCGCTCTGCTGGCGCTTGCCGGCGGCATCGCAATGGCGGCGTACCTGTTGCTGGTGCGCGACGTGCGTACCGAAATGCGGACGCGCGCAATCGTCACGCGGACGTACGCCTGGGCGGCAATCGTGCTGATCGCGGCAGCCGCCGTTGCGCATCAACCGGTGCCGGCGGTACGCGACGCGACGTCATGGGGCGGCATCCTCGGTATGGCTTTGATCTCGCAACTGCTCGGGCACACCGCGCTCAATGCCGCGTTGCGCTGGTTCTCGCCAAGCGCCGTCGCGTTTAGCACCCTCATCGAGCCGGTTTCGGCGGCGGTTCTTGCCTACGTCATCTTTTTCGAATCGCTGGCTCCGGTCGCGATAGCCGGCGGCTTCGTCTTACTTGGCGCAATCGCCGTCGTTTTGCGCGAGGAACGCGCACGCGCCTCGCCCGAACCGGCAATGTGATGATGAGGAGTCAAACCGTGCGACGTCCCGATGTCTCATGGCGCGCACGTTCGTAAGCAGCCCGCTCAAGCCCGCAGGCGAAGGTTTTGTAACGGCGGCAAGCGGCAACGAACCGCCGGTGCCGCGCGCGTTCACGTGGGAAGCACGAACGCTTGCGATTGCCGCGATTCTGCGCACGTGGCGAACGAGCAAGGACGACCGCGGCGACACCTACCTCAAGCGCCACTGGTTCGAACTACAAACCGAAGACGGCGCGCGTATCGAAGTCTACTACGACCGCGAGGCGCGCCGCGGTTCGCCGCAATGGTGGCTCTATACGATAGACGGCTAGGTCCTTCGACTACGCGCCCTTCGGGCGCGGAGCCTGGCCTGAGCAGAGCGTGCGCAGCACGCGCAGACGAAGGGCTCTGTCCTTCGACTACGGCGCTTCGCGCCTCCGCTCTGTCCTTCGACTACGGCGCTTCGCGCCTCCGCTCAGGATGACACATGGTAGAGATTATGGGCCGATGCCGATGCCTTGGACGTTGTGCGGTTGTTTGTTGCGGACGTACAGCACGTCGAGCGGCGTTTGTAAATCGCCGCTCGTCCGGAGCGTGAATACGACGCCGCCGTTGCCGTAGTCGAGATCGTAAACGTAGAGGTACGAGCCGTTCAAAGCGAGGTAGACCGGTTCGAGTAGACTCGGGCCCGTCGTTGTGATAACGGCGGCGGGTTTCGCCGGACACGTGCCGTCGCCGGACGGGTAAACGTCGATCTCCCCGTGCGGCGAACTGTTAATGAAATACGGATGCGTCGTAAAGGCGGAGCCGTCGTCCAGCGCGATTCCATAGTCGATGCCGTGATTGGGCAGCCAACCCGAACAAAACGTCCGCGTCTGCTTGGGTGCCGGCGGCGCCGAAAACACCGTGACGTGCATTTCGAACGTCAACGTCGGATGCATTTTCTGCGTATTACCGAGCGCAAACAGGCGATCGCCGGAACCGATCTCTAGCCCCGCCGGATAGCCGATCGGCTTGATCTTTGCCACCGGTTTAGCGTGCCCTGAAGCGCCCGGCGCATAGACGAAGACTTGTCCGGTTTGGCCGACGTAGAGGTAGCCGGTGGAATCCACTGCGAGCGAACCGATGTTATAGGGCACCGGCACGTCGATCGTTCGGAGCGGCTTTGCATTGCCCGAGGCGCCCACGGCAAACTCTTTTACCGTACGGCCATCCAAAATGTAGAGTTCTCCGCTCGAGTCGAAGGCGATCGCATTGGGACCGGTGAGCCCGGTTATACTGCGGTCCGGCGTCGACGCCGGAATGCCGTTGGTGATTGGATATTCGAGAACGGCTTTCGCCGCGTCGAACTCGAGGACGTACACGTGCTGTGCTGTCCTCGGCAGCGAAGCGGGGAGCCCGTCGCTTGTAGGAAGCGCCGACTGCCGATTTCCCGAGACGCAACCCGCAATTGTTACGGCGAATGCTGCCGCCGGCAGCCACCGGAAAAATCCGTACGGCGACATGGCCCACCTCCGTTCGCGTCGGACTCCATCGTACGCCGCCGCTCGCGGGTACGCAAGAAATCACCCCTAGCCGCGGGAATGCTGCGCAACCTATGACGACGCTGGCGCACGATCCGGATCCGCAGGAAACACAAGAGTGGATTGACGCGATGCACGGCGTCCTTGCAGCCGAAGGACCCGATCGCGCGCGCCAGCTAATTGGCCGCCTCGTGGACGAAGCGCAGCGCGGCGGCGTGCCGATCTCGCTCGGACTGGAAACGCCCTACGTCAACACGATCCCGGTCGCAGCGCAAGCACCGATTCCCGGCGATTTGGAAATCGAGGCGCGCTTACGCCACATTGTGCGCTGGAACGCGCTGGCGATGGTCGTGCGTGCCAACAAGGTCAGTTCGGAACTGGGCGGCCACGTCGCCAGTTTTGCTTCGGCGGCGACGCTCTACGACGTCGGCTTCAACCATTTTTTCCGCGCGCCGTCGGAAACGTTCGGCGGCGATCTCGTCTATTTGCAAGGCCACTCGGCGCCGGGATTTTACGCGCGGGCGTTTCTCGAAGGGCGGATCAGCGAAGAGCAACTCGACCATTTCCGCCAGGAAGTCGACGGCAAGGGCTTGTCGTCGTATCCACATCCGTGGTTAATGCCGGCTTTCTGGCAGTTCCCAACGGTCTCGATGGGCCTGGGACCGATCATGTCGATCTATCAGGCGCGCTTCATGCGCTATTTGCACGACCGCGCGCTGATCGACGCGCAAGAGCGTAAGGTCTGGGCCTTCCACGGCGACGGCGAGATGGACGAACCCGAATCGCTCGGCGCGATCTCGCTGGCGGGTCGCGAAAAACTCGACAATCTCATCTGGGTAATCAACTGCAACCTGCAGCGGCTCGACGGACCCGTGCGCGGCAACGGCAAGATCATTCAAGAGCTGGAGCGCGTGTTCAAGGGCGCCGGCTGGAACGTCATCAAGGTCATCTGGGGACGCAGTTGGGATCCGCTGCTGCGCGCCGACGTCAGCGGCCGGCTCGTCGCCCTGATGACCGAATGCGTCGACGGCGATTATCAAACGTTCAAATCGCGCGACGGCAAATACGTGCGCGACGAATTCTTTGGACGCTATCCCGAAACGGCGGCACTCGTCGCCGATTGGACCGACGATCAAATCTGGGCGCTGCAACGTGGCGGCCACGATCCCACAAAAATCTACGCGGCGTATAAGCGCGCCGTCGAACATCGCGGCCAGCCGACGGTCGTGCTCGCCAAGACGATCAAAGGCTACGGCATGGGCGAAGCCGGCGAAGCGCGCAACATCGCGCATCAAGCCAAAAAGATGGAAGTCGAAGCGATGCGCGCGTTTCGCGATCGTTTCAAGATTCCGGTCGGCGACGCCGAAATCGAAAAGATTCCGTTTTATAAGCCGCCGGAAGACAGTCCCGAGCTGAGCTACTTGCGCGAGCGAGTCGAAGTCTTGGGTCGCGTACCGCAGCGCCGCCGCTCGTCGGCCTCGCTGGTGGTGCCGGAACTGTCGGCATTCGGCACCCAAACCAGCGCAACGGGCGATCGCGAGATCTCAACAACGATGGCGTTCGTGCGCATCCTCAACTCGATCGTGCGCGACCCAACTATCGGTGCGCGCGTCGTTCCGATCGTCGCCGACGAGTCGCGTACGTTCGGCATGGAAGGCATGTTCCGTCAACTCGGCTTCTACTCGTCGGTCGGTCAACTCTACCATCCGCAAGATGCCGAGCAACTGATGTGGTATCGCGAAGATAAACTCGGGCAAATTCTACAGGAGGGCATCAACGAGGCCGGCGCCTTTTCGTCGTGGATCGCCGCCGGAACGTCGTACTCCAATCACGACCTTCCGATGATTCCCTTCTACATCTTCTATTCGATGTTCGGCTTCCAGCGTATCGGCGATTTGGCGTGGGCGGGCGGCGACAGCCGCACGCGCGGTTTTTTGCTCGGCGCTACTTCGGGACGCACGACGCTAAACGGCGAGGGCCTGCAACACGAAGACGGCAGCAGTCAAGTCGCCGCCTCGTTCATTCCGAATTGCCGCAGTTACGACCCCACCTACTCGTATGAAGTAGCGACGATCATTCAAGACGGTCTACGGCGGATGCTCACCGATCAAGAGGACGTTTACTACTACATCACGCTTCTGAACGAAAACTATCCGCATCCGGCAATGCCTGAGGGTGCTCGCGACGGCATTCTCCGCGGCATGTATCTGTTGCGCGACGGCGGCGAGAGCGCGAAGAACGAGCCGCGCATGCAGTTGTTCGGCTCGGGCGCGATTCTGCGCGAGGTGCTGGCCGCCGCGGAGCTGTTGGAAAACGAATGGCACGTGCGCAGCGACGTTTGGAGCGTAACCAGCTTCAACGAGTTGCAGCGTGACGGCGTCGCGACGCGCCGCTGGAACATGCTGCATCCGCAGGAAACGTCGCGCAAATCGTTCGTCGAGGCGTCGTTAGGCGATCGCCGCGGGCCGGGCGTTGCCGCAACCGATTACATCCACACCTTCGCCGAGCAGATTCGCCCCTTCGTCGGCCGCCCTTACACAACGCTGGGAACCGACGGCTATGGCCGCAGCGATTTCCGCCGCAAGTTGCGCGAATTCTTCGAGGTCAACCGTCACTTCGTCGCGCTGGCCGCGTTGAAATCACTAGCTGAGGAAGGCCTCGTGCCGGCAGCGACGGTTACCAAAGCCCTCAAGAAATATGCGATCGACCCCAACAAGCCAAATCCGATAACGGTATGAGCACATCGCTGTGAGCCAAACCATCGACGTCCGCGTTCCCGACATCGGCGATTTCAAAGACGTGCCGGTGGTCGAAGTCCTGGTCAAGCCGGGACAAACGATCGCGAAGGAGGCGCCGCTGGTCGTGCTCGAGAGCGAGAAAGCCTCGATGGAGGTACCGTCGAGTGCCGAGGGCACCGTTGCGGACGTCAAAGTGCGCGTCGGCGACAAAGTCTCGCAGGGAACGGTGATCGTCACCGTCGCTGCTAACGGTGAGGTGCCGGCGCCGAGTTCAGCGTCACAACCGGAGACCGCGCCCGCGGCAGCAAGTGCGACGATCGATCTCGTCGTTCCCGACATCGGGGATTTTAAAGACGTCCCGGTCATCGAAGTGTTGGTCAAGCCGGGGCAGTCGATTGCGAAAGAAACGCCGCTCGTCGTTCTCGAGAGCGAGAAAGCCTCAATGGAGGTCCCTGCGTCGGTCGCGGGCACGATCGCCGGCATCGCCGTCAAGGCCGGCGACAAGGTTTCTAAAGGAAGCGTCATCGCAACGCTTACGGCCCCGCGAGCACAGAAAGATGAACCAGCGCCCACGCCGTCGCCGGCGGCAGGCGCGCCGCCGGCCCATTCACAAGCGCCCGTGCCTGCAACTCCATCGTTTTCCGAGGCAACCGAGGGCAGCGTCCATGCGAGCCCGGCGATTCGCCGGTTCGCGCGCGAACTCGGCGTCAATTTGGCCGATTTGCGTGGGAGCGGCCCGCACGGCCGGGTCACGCGCGAGGACGTGCAAGGCTTCGTGAAATCGTCGCTGCAGCGCGGCGGCATTTCGCAGGGCGGCTTCGGCATCGCGGGATTGCCGGCGTGGCCAAAAGTGGATTTCGCACAATACGGTGCGATCGAACGCAAGCCGCTGTCGAGGATCAAGAGACTCTCGGGGCCGAATCTGCACCGCAACTGGCTGCAGATTCCGCACATCACGAACTACGATGAAGCCGACGTTACCGATCTCGAAGCGTTTCGCAGCGAGATCAACGCCGAGCAGAGCAAACGCAAGGACGGCGTCAAACTCACGATGCTCGCGTTTCTCGTCAAGGCCTCGATTGCGGCGCTGCAGCGGTTTCCCGAATTCAACGCCTCGCTCGAAGGCGACGAACTGGTCTACAAACGCTACTATAACATCGGGTTCGCAGCCGACACCCCGAACGGATTGGTGGTTCCGGTGCTCAAAAACGCTGATACGAAGGGTGTCCTCGCCATTGCCGCCGAGACGGCGGAACTCGCGGCGAAGGCGCGCGACGGAAAACTTGGGCTCGGTGACATGCAGGGCGGCACCTTTACGATCTCGTCGATCGGCGGCATCGGCGGCACGGCCTTTACGCAGATCGTTAACGCGCCCGAGGTGGCGATTCTCGGCGCCGTTCGCGCCACTACCAAAGCCGTGTGGAACGGCAGCGCATTCGTTCCGCGCTTACTGCTTCCGATTAGCGTTAGTTACGACCATCGCGTAATCGACGGCGCCGGTGCCGCCCGCTTCTTGGCATACGTCGTCTCGCTGCTCGGCGATTTTAAACGCGTCGTGCTCTACTGATCGTCGTCGGGCGGGTTCGCGTCCGGAGGGCTGTATGGGCCGGCCGGAATTGTTTGGAAGGCTCGCGGCGGAGCGTTGCCGTTTGACATGACGTCAACCGCAGGGTCGGCCGCGCGCGCGTCCGCCGCGCCGAGTGCGCTCAGTCCAAACCGGTTTTCGATGAACTTGAGAATCGACGCTTGCTCGTACTCACGGTGCGTCACGAGACCTTTTTTCGTGTACGGCGAGATGACGATAAACGGTACGCGAATGCCGAGCCCGTCGTAATCTTTAAATGGCGGGGATACGTGATCGTACCAGCCGCCCCAATCGTCCCACGTGACGAAGATCACCGACGAATCCCAGTATTTGCTGCCGCCAATTGCGTTCACGACCGACGCGACCCAATTCGGTCCGGTGTTTTTGGTAACACCCGCGTGATCGGAATTAGCCGACGTCGGCGTAATCCACGTCACGGCGGCATCGTACGGCTTCGCACTCTTGATGTCGCCGATGAACTGTGTCGGGTCTGCGACGATCCGTCCGCCCGGCGCACTCGCGTCGTGCGGAATCCAGTCGAACGGATCCCACCATGAAAAACCCGCGCCTCTAGGCGCCACGTAATAGCGCCAGGAAAGCGAGTGAGCCGCGAGTTCGTCGACGATCGTGCGATAGTCAAAGCACGCATCTTCCGCCGGACCGATCGTCCGTTCGTCGGTGATCGTATCGACCCGCGGCACCACGCCAAACCGGCACGATGCCTTCGGTTTGGTGAAATTGACAGCACGGTTAGCTTGTCCGGCAATGAGGTACTGATGCGAAACGAACGAAGCATCGACGTTCGACGGGAACATCCGGTCGCCGAACGCATATTGCTGCGCCATGGCAAAGTACGGTTTCGTGTACGATGGGTCGACGTACGCGTATGCGCTCGCTTTGCCGTTTCCCGGCGCGTCGAATCCGTCCATCGGACACGTATCGCGGCCAGTCGTACAGCCCGCATCCTTCACGAAAGCACCAAGCACGTGCGAGTGATCGCGGGTAACGAACGATTGCGGTTGCAAGTCCACGCGCCGTCCCTTAAACATGCCGAACCGGACCGTGTCGGCACCCGGAAGACCGTTGAACAGATTGTCGACGGTTCGGTTTTCCTGCACGATGACGAACACGTGCGAAATGCGCGTAACGCCGGACCCTACCGCCTTTTCTCCGAGCACGTCCGAGAACGACTGAGCGGACTCGACGGCGGTTGGCACCGTGGAAGGGATTAATCCAGTGCCGTTTTCATTTCGCGAACACGACGGAACGAGCACGATCGTCAACGCGCAGGCAACGATTTCAATTTTTTTCACGATGAGCGCGGTCTTCGCGCCACAAGGCCGCGCGCACTTTCAGAAAACGCTCAGATAACGTGCGCGTAAACGCCGCCGGTGCGTTAAGTTACTTTTTGTGGCTCGGGGCGCGCACAATAGTAACTACGGTTACACCGCCCGAAGTTGACGAAGCACGTATTGTAAAATCCCGCCGTGGCGATAGTATTCGGCTTCGTCGGGCGTGTCGATGCACACGCGCACGTTGAACTCGATCGATTTGCCGGTTTTACGGTCGGAGGCTTTGACGGTCGCGTGCATGCGCGGCGTGACGCCGCCAGCGACGCCCGTAATATCGAAGACTTCCTCTCCGGTTAATCCAAACGTCGATTGATCGGCGCGATCGACGTATTCGAGTGGGAGAATCCCCATGCCGATGAGGTTGCTGCGATGGATGCGTTCGAACGACTGCGCGATTACGGCCTTGATGCCGAGCAGGTGCGGCCCCTTTGCCGCCCAGTCGCGCGACGATCCCGAGCCGTACTCGCGTCCGGCAAGCACGACGAGCGGCGTTGCGTCGTTGCGATACTTCACCGCAGCATCGTAGATCGGCATCTGCTCGCCGCTAGGCAAGTAGCGCGTAAAACCGCCCTCTACGCCCGGGACGAGATGATTGCGCAGGCGCACGTTGGCAAACGTCCCGCGCACCATGACCTCATGATTGCCGCGACGAGAGCCGTACGAATTGAAATCGCGCGGTTCGATTCCGTGGTCGATGAGGTAGTGGCCTGCCGGGCTATTGCGCGCGATGCTTCCGGCCGGTGAAATGTGATCGGTCGTCACCGAGTCGCCGAGCACGGCTAGGGCGCGTGCACCGGCAATGTCGGTCAGCGGCGCCGGTTGCGGCGGCATGCCGACGAAATACGGCGGCTTCTTCACGTACTCGGAAGCAGGATCCCAGGCATAGCGCTCACTCGGTGCGACCGTCAGTTTTGCCCAGTTGTCGTCGCCGCGAAAAACGTCGGCGTAGCGTGCTTTGAACATCGCATCGTTGACGCATTGCGCCATCACGGCGGCTATCTCGTCATCGCTGGGCCAGATGTCTTTCAAATAAACGGCCGCACCGTCGCGATCGAATCCGAGCGGCTCGCTGGTGAGATCGACGTCCATCCGTCCAGTCAGCGCGTAGGCAACGACCAATGGCGGCGACGCGAGATAGTTCGCCTGCACTTGCGGATGGATGCGTCCTTCGAAGTTACGATTGCCCGACAGGACCGCGGCTACGACCAGCCGCTGATCGGCGACGGTCTCCGCGATATCGGGCGGCAGCGGTCCGGAGTTACCGATGCAGGTCGTGCAGCCGTAACCCACGAGGTTGAAGCCGAGACGGTCGAGGTATTGTTGCAGTCCCGCCTTTGCGAGATAGTCGGTCACCACCATGGAACCCGGTGCGAACGACGTTTTCACCCACGACTGCGTTTTCAAACCACGCTGCAGCGCGTTGCGCGCGAGCAGTCCCGCACCCACGAGCACCGCGGGATTGGACGTGTTCGTGCAACTCGTAATCGCGGCGATAACGACGGCTCCGTCGGAAACGTCAGCCGACGTTTCCGGAATCGTCGCGGTTCCACCGCCGCCCTCACCCTCGAATCGGTTGACGGCGTCGTTGCCGCCGTCGCGACGCGAAATCCACTCTTCCATCGCAACGCCGAACGAACGCTTGACGTCCGACAGCGCAACGCGGTCTTGCGGGCGGCGCGGCCCTGCGAGACTCGGTTCGACGCTGGAAAGATCGAGTTCGAGCACGGTGGTATACTGCGGATCGGGGCTTTCGTCGGTTCGAAAGAGTCCTTGCGCTTTGGCGTACGCGTCAACCAGCGCGACGTGCGCGGGAGAACGGCCGGTCAAACGGAGATATTCGAGCGTTCGATCGTCGATTGGAAAAATCGCAACGGTCGAACCGAATTCCGGCGACATGTTGCCGATGGTCGTGCGATCGGCTACCGGCAATGCTGAGAGACCGCGGCCGAAAAACTCGACGAACTTACCGACGACGCCGTGTTTGCGCAGCATCTGCGTGATCGTCAGCACCAAATCGGTCGCAGTGACGCCCTCGCGCAAGGCACCGTCTAAGCGCACGCCCACGACTTCGGGAATCAGCATCGTTACCGGCTGACCGAGCATCGCCGCTTCCGCTTCGATGCCGCCGACGCCCCACGCGAGCACGCCGAGGCCGTTGACCATCGTCGTGTGTGAATCCGTTCCGACCAGCGTATCGGGATATGCAAGCGGATGTTCGGAACGCTCGTCCATCCCGAATACGACGCGCGCGAGATACTCGATGTTGACTTGGTGCACGATGCCGGTGTCGGGTGGGACGGCGCGGAAACCGCGCAACGCCGACTGCCCCCATTTCAAAAACGCGTACCGTTCGTGGTTGCGTTCGAACTCGAGCGCCGCATTTTTTGCCAGCGCCGCCTCGGAACCAAAGTAATCCACCTGAACGGAGTGATCGACGACTAACTCGACCGGCTGCAACGGATTAATCGACTTGGGATCGCCGCCCATTTCTGCCATGGCATCGCGCATCGCGGCCAAATCGACGACGCACGGTACGCCGGTGAAATCTTGCAGCAGCACGCGCGCCGGCCGGAACGCAATCTCTTTCTCGTGGCGCGCGTTGGGGTTCCAGCGAGCCAACGCCTCGATATCGCGCGCGGTTACCGATCGCCCGTCCTCGTGACGCAAGAGGTTCTCGAGCAGAATTTTTAGCGAGAACGGCAGCTGGGCGAAGTGTCCGACGCCCTCGCGTTCGAGGGTCTCCAATTGGTAGTAGGAGTACGTGCGATCGCTCGCGCGCAGGCTGCCGATCGCGTTAAACGTTGCGTGCGAAGTCATGGGAGAATCGTACCTTCGGGTTCCCGTCGGCGTAGCCTTCGATCGTGAGCGTCGCTTCGCCGCACAGCAGGCGCCACAGCGAATCTGCGACCAGTTCCATTCGCCATGGCCGCAACGCCAGCGCGCGTTCGAAACTTTCGCGATCGTGGGGCGCTTCGCGCGCAACGCGTTCTAACGCCGCGCGCGGCACCAGCAGATTCGACGGCAAGCCGGCCTCACGAGCGATTTCGCCCGCGACGACGCCGAGCAGCGAAGCCAGCGTATCGCGCGATGCGCCGAGTGGACGCTTCGGTTTTTCCGGAAGGTCGTGCTCGTCGATCGCTTCGCCGCGCGCGACCGCGTCGAGAATAGCCGACCCAAGTTGGCGCCGTACTCCTGCGTCGAGGCGCCGCAGCTGCGCGAGGTCCTCGAGCCGCTTCGGGCGCAAGGTGGCAAGTCCGCCGATAACGTCGTCGGGCACGATGTATTTCACCGGCACGTCGCGCTCGCGCGCCGCACGGTCGCGCAGCGCGACGAGTTGGTTGAGAATGCCGAGTTCGCGCCGATTCATTCTGGAAGCACCGGGAATCCGCAAGGAAGCGCGCTGATCGTCGCTACGATAGCGAGCGATGTCGGCAAGATCGGCGCACTCCTCGGCGACCCATTCGTAGCGGCCCATCCGCTCCAAGCGCGCTTGCAACGCGTCGGCGATCGGCAGCAAATGCACGACGTCGTCGATGAGATACTCGAGTTGACGCCCGCTGAACGGACGTAACGACCAGTCGCTAACGGTTTGCGTTTTCGCTAATCGCACATGTTGCACGTCGCGTACCAGATCGGCCAGCGATATCTGCATGCCGTAGCCCAAGAACGCGGCGGCGATCTGCGTATCGAAAACTCGCGACGGAACGATGCCGAAACGATCGGCGAAAATCTTGAGATCCGAGGCGAGCGCGTGCCCGACGACGACCGTGTCGGAAAGCCGCTGCACCAGCGGCGTCAGATCGCCGATCGCAAGCGGGTCCACGATTGAAGGGCCGTCTTCGAAGGCCAACTGCACGACCATCAAACGCGGCGAGTAACTGCGCTCCGAGTGAAACTCGGTATCGAGCGCCACACGATCGGCGGCGGCCACGCGCGCGCATAGTTCCTCGAAGGAGCTCGCGTCGGCAACGATTTGCGGCGAGGTCATGGACTCGGCGACGGGCTTTCGTGCATCCGAAATCGGAAATGCGGACAGCGGTGCGTTTGGCAGTAGTGGTGGAAGCGGTATTCGTAGCGGTTCGTAACGCCGTGTACGAACACGGTGACGCGATCGCCGAAAATCGTCAGGATCGTGCAAACCGGAACGGCGATCGCACACATCGTCCAAACGTGGACCCAGAGCGGCACGCGAAACGTCGCGGCGGTAGCCGTGGCAACCGTTCCGCCGAAACCGGGAATGATGCGAACCGCGATGAGAAACGCCGGCGATCCCACCGGAAACCGTTTAACCCAAGCCGGGAGGCGCTGCAAGTATTCGTGCAGGTCGAGTAAGTGCGAGGCTCGCTGATTGACCCAGTAGCCCATCATCGCCGCCAGCACCAAACCGATCGCGTCTACCAGCGAGCCGCGCAACGGCCCAAAAATGGCCCCATTCATGATTGCGAGCGCGTCGGTCACCGAAAACGGGGCCGAGGCAACGACCGCAAAGACGCCGATCGCCAACGGATAAGCCAACGGCCCGATGGAGCGAATTTCGTGCTCGACCCTCGGCTGATAGCGAATGACGAAGTACGCCAGCGCGAACGAAGCCACCAAGAGGCCGAGCCCAGCGAAACGCCGATAGAATCGAGTCAAGCGATGCCAAAAGCAGTCATCACGTTGCTTTGCGGTGTTGGTCTCTACGCCTCGCTTTTCATGCTGGCAAAGACCCGCAAGGCTGCGCGCGGCGAACTCACCGAGGAGAGCGTGGTGCAGAGCCCGCGGGCGCGGCTGTATGGCGGCATTCCGAATGCACTTCTCGGCGTTCTCTATTATCCGGCGGTCGGGATCGCGATTTGGCTGGTGCGCACGCCGGCGGCCGCAGCGCTGCTGGCCGCGGCGATCGGCTTGGCGGCGACGACCTCGCTCGTCCTCGCCTACTCGCTGCTCTTCGTCACCAAGCGTCCTTGCCCGTACTGCTGGACCGGACACGCAATTAATTGGCTGCTGGGAGCGATGTATGCCTATGTTCTCGGCAGCGGCATATTGTTTTCATCCACGTAATTCGGTAGAATCGCCTTCTCCGGGCTGCGGTGTCAAACTACCGCGCCATCGGAGGTGGAGTAGCCGGACGCAGCGCGAGTTTCTGCAGCCGGCTCGACGGCAGAAAGAGGGTGACGCGATTGCGCCGCCCTCCTGTCTTAAAGGCGCATCCGTGCGGAGCTTGTGCTGAGCGAGCGTAGCGAAGTGCGCTTCTCGCCCCCCAGCGGCAACGCCGCTGGGCCCCCGGTTACCTCTGCTTACATCAATTGCATTACATCGATTGCATTTGGCCCATGGCGTTGAAGTGGTAGACGGTTGCGAGATCGTGCATGGCTTGATTGAGGACGGCGTGATAGTCCGCGTCGGCGGCGAGGCCGTACTTTGCGTCGATGTCTTTCATTACTTGAAGATGGATCGGATGTGAGACCGCGCGATCCAGCATGACTTCGACGTTGTAGCCGTGTCCGGTTTGGCCGGCGGCCCAGAGTGCGCCCGCAAGCGCCTGACCATTCTTAGGATCGGGATTTGGTGCAGCAGGCAACGCGACGCCCTTCTCTTTTGCGATTTTCAGCGAGTCGCTGATGACGAACGGAAAAATGGTGACGAAGTTCGTCACTTTTTGATCGCCGAATTTTTGTTTGAGCGAAGCAACTTCGGCGTCGGTTTTGTCGCCGGCGAGCACTCTTACCAACGTAAGCGTTGTGAAATTATTCGGTCCTCCGCCGGCAATCACCATCGATAGCGTGACGGGAAGAGCCGGCTTACCGGTGTAGACGCCCGGGCCTGAAAACCGCGACGGCTGGTCGACGACGTTCGGCATCCACATTTCGGCAGCGGTTACCGGCAATACGGCGGCAGCAATAAGAGTGGCGGCGCCGGCGAGCGTTGCGATCCAAGGAGATTTCATGGTTGCGTACTGAGCCTTTCTGAAAACGACGAATGCGATTCGCTCCAGATAACGGCGCAGCAATGGCGTTGGATTGCCGGGCAGCCCGCCGCCCGGTTTATCGCTCGCGGATTTGATCGATCATCGTGCGATATCGCGGCTCCGAAGTCGGGCTGGACGCAAACCATGCCTCGAGCATCTCCCGTGCGAGCGCGCCGGACGTACTCCGCAGGCTCAAGCAAAGGACGTTGGCGTCGTTCCACTCGCGCGCACCGGCCGCCGTCGGCGGATCTGGGCAGAGCGCGGCGCGCACGCCGCGAACTTTGTTGGCGGCGATGCTGACCCCGGTACCGGTCCAGCAACAGAGGATGCCGTGGTCGGCGGCGCCGCCGGCGACCGCTTCCCCGACCGCGCGCGCAACCGCCGTCCACGCTTGCTCGCCGGTCGTCGCTTCCGACGCGAGGGCGCCGTACCGCGTCACATCGTGACCGCGTTCGCGCAGCCAGCGCTCGATGGTTTCGGGGAGTTCGCCCGCCATGTCGCTTCCAAGTGCAATTCGCATCCGTTGGGATCTTACGATGTGCGGCCTCGAATCCCGTCGGGTTACCCGGCGCTCAAAGGCACGGCATGCTTGCAACGAAAAGTGCGAACCGGATGAGCGTCCCTCGATTAGCGGCTACGGTTATGCTGGCGCGTGCGGCGACTCCCGGTTTCGAACTCTACATGACGAGGCGCAGCGAGCGCAGTTCGTTCGCGGCCGATGCATTTGTTTTTCCCGGCGGAACGGTCGAACCGCAGGATTACTCCGAGCAAATTGCCGCCTACACGTTGGGTTTGGAAGCGCAACGAATGGCCGCCGAGTTTCGGGCAACGGTACCGGCCGAATTGCCGAGCGACGTGGAACCGATCGATTCGCGTGACGCAGCGGCACTGCTGAACGCGGCGCTGCGCGAGGCGTTTGAGGAGGCGGGAATACTTCCGGCGCGTACGCGCGCGGGCGATGCCGTCGAGGCGCCGGCAATGCACGCAGCCGACGTGCAGACGGCGCGAGCGGCGATCGTGAGCGGCGGATTGACGTTTGCCGAGTTTCTGGAACGACGTGACTGGTTCGCCGATGCGCGCACGCTTACGTTCTTTTCGCATTGGATTACCCCGCCCAGCGAGCCGCGCCGTTTCAACACCCACTTCTTCTTGGCGCCGGCACCGCCCGGCCAAGCCGGTCTCGCCGATGCAGTCGAAACGCACGAAGGGCGCTGGATCTCACCACGCGCCGCACTCGAACGCTATCGCGCCGGACGCTTTCGGCTGGTCTATCCGACCATCAAGCATCTCGAACGCTTAGCATCGTTTGAATCTCTCGACGATGCACTCGCCTTCGCGCGCGCAAAACCGGTGCTCACGATATTGCCGGCGAGGTCAGCCAACGGATTCACCATGCCTGCGCCTTTGGAGAACGCATGGTAACGCTCGTACGCGCTCCCAATCCGTCGGCAATGACGCTTGACGGTACGAATTCGTACCTACGTGGATTGCGGTGACGGTGCGGCGCTCGTCATTGATCCCGGACCGCCGATCGCGCGGCATATCGACGCGATTATTCAAACCGCGGACGCGCGCGGACTAGCGATTCGCGCAATCGCGATTACGCACGGCCATCCCGACCATGCGCCCGCGGCGGCGCCCTTGTCGCAGCGCTGCGGCGCGCCGATCTACGCGCACCCCGCCAGCCGCGTCGCACACGATCGCGATGTGCAACTCGACGCACCGCTACAGGTGGGTACGACCGCACTCTTCACGATGGACGCGCCCGGTCATACCTTCGATCACCTCGTCTTCTATCTTCAGGAAGAACGCGCGCTCTTCACCGGCGATGTGATACTCGGCGAAGGCACGGTCGTGATTGCGCCGCCGCACGGCGCGATGCGCCCCTATCAACGGACGCTGCAACGCCTAGCCGACGAGTTCGGCGACGCGCGCACGATTTACGGCGGACACGGACCAATCGTGCACGACGCGCGTGCCAAGATCGCAGAATATATCGCCCATCGCCAGATGCGCGAGCGAGAACTGCTCGACGCACTCGCGACCCAGGGCCGGCAAACCATTCCCGAGCTCGTCCTGCGCATTTATGGCAGCGATCGCCCCGAGTTGCAGCCCGCGATGGCACGCCAAATGCTCGCCCATTTGATGGCTCTCCAAGACGAGGGACGCGTCAGCGCCGAGCGCATCGAGCGCGCGATGACGCCCACCGAAGCGTGGGTCCTCAACCCGCCGCTGGAACGGCTGGTCGGGCCCGACCAAGCGGCCGTCATCGCAGCGGAACTCGGCGCCGACCTGCACCTCAGCGCTCTCTACGCCTACAGTTTGACCGGTTCGTAGCAGCCCGCGCTCCGGCATTGACAACATGAGGCGCCGGACGTATATTACTAGTTAGTTATGGAACCAACTGGCTATGTACGGACCCAGGAACGGCGACTCGACAGAACGTTCATGGCGCTAGCGGACCCGACCCGGCGCGCAATTCTGGCGCGGCTTGCCCGCGGCGAGGCGTCCGTCAACGAACTCGCCGGGCCGTTCGCCTTGAGCCAGCCCGCAATCTCCAAGCATCTCAAAGTCCTCGAGCACGCCGGCCTCATTTCGCGCGGACGTGACGCGCAGCGGCGACCCCGCCGCATCGAGGCACCGCGGCTTGCTGAGGCGACGAGCTGGCTCGAACGCTACCGCCATCTCTGGGAAGCCAACTTCCAGCGCCTCGACGCGCTGCTCGACCAACTGCAGCCGGCTTCCCGTCCCAAACGCACCGCAAAACGGAAGGAATCGAAATGATGACGCACCACCGCAGCCTCGAAGTCACCGCTCCCGGCGATCGCGAGATCGTTATGACGCGCATCTTCAACGCGCCGCGCGCGCTCGTGTTCGATGCATTTACCAAACCGGAACTCATCGTTCGCTGGCTGCTCGGTCCGGACGGATGGGTAATGACGGTCTGCGAGGTCGACCTGCAACCCGGCGGAATGTTTCACTACGTTTGGCGCAACGATTCGGAAGACAAAGAGTTCGGACTCACCGGTGAGTACCGCGAAGTCGCGGCGCCGGCTCGCATCATCCACGCCGAACGCTTCGACCAATCGTGGTATCCCGGCGATGCAATCGTCACCACAACGTTTGCAGAAAGCGACGGCACGACGACCGTTACGCTGCTGTCGTCGTTCAGTTCGCGCGAAATCCGCGACGGCGCGCTCGAATCGGGGATGGAAAAGGGCGTAGCTGCGAGCTTCGACCGCCTCGAGCGCATCCTCTCGCTGTCGTCGTGAGCTGGCGCAGGCGAGAATCGCGCGCGTCGAAAGCGCACGCCGTCGCGTTACCGTTCGATTCGCAATACGATCTTGCCGAACTGATCCGACGACGCCATCCGTTGCGCGGCGGCAACCGCCTCGTGCAACGGATAGATCCCGTCAATTGCCGGCTTGAGCCGAGCATCATCGAACAAGGCGAGCATCGCCGCGAAATCCTGCGGGCTACCCATCGACGTTCCCAAGACCGTAACGTGTTTCCAAAACAACGGGAACAGTTTGACGCTCGCTTCGCCACGCGTTCCGCCGTAAAC
>Ga0102924_1000050_pt1 | contig 130720 bp, 102 predicted proteins | sample PaiPotPPM11metaG_FD_80116 | JGI IMG/M metagenome (GOLD analysis project Ga0102924, IMG submission 80116) | Iron sulfur acid spring bacterial and archeal communities from Banff, Canada, to study Microbial Dark Matter (Phase II) - Paint Pots PPM... ...
GGCTTCATAACTTTCGGCGTACCGTCATTCGCTGGGAGTACTACCCAGAAAATTTCCTCGGGATGGTCCAACTCGCTTGCGCCGTCATCCTCCTGAGGCATTTATGAGATGGCTTGTAGTTGGAGAGTCGGGATCGGCAGTGAGGCCGCCTGATTATCTGAGCGCCCCGCTCGGGTCAAACCAACTGCCGCAGCGTCAATCGCCGAGCCAGAGAAAAGTAAAGAGAGATTTCTCTCTTCGCAGGCCGACCCTTTTGCAGGAGCAAGAGGGAAAGAGAAAGCGCCGGCCTGCTCCGCTCGAAATGACCGCCTGGTGCCGCGGCCGATTCAAGTGCAAATGCGAAGCGTGGCCGGGGCAAGCCTGCCCAGCGCCTACAGCAGACAAGACAGATGCAGGGGCAGAGAATTATTCGGCGCCGAGGGGGAGGAAATATTGGGTGCCTTTTACGGGGTCCTGCAGGCGGCGGAGAAGCTGTTGGAGGTCCTCACTGCGCTCGACGAAATCGATGTCGGAGGTGTTGATGACCAGGAGGTCGGAAGCGGCGTAGCGGAAGAAGAAGTGTTCGTAGGCGTGGGCCACCTCTTCGATGTATTCGGGGGAGAGTTGGGATTCGTCGCGGGAAGCTTTTTTGGCGATGCGTGCGCGGAGGACTTCGGGCTTGGCTTGGAGATAAATGACGAGGTCCGGAGCAGGAATATCCGCGGCGAGAGCTTCGTAGTAGCGGTCGTAGAGTTTGAGCTCTTCGTCATCGAGATTGAGGTTGGCGAAGATGCGGTCCTTTTCAAGGAGGAAATCAGAGAGGACGGGGCCAGGAGCTTCGACGGCGAGGGCTTCGCGGATACGTTTTTGGCGCTCGATCAGGAAGTACATTTGGGCGCGGAAGGCGGCGCCGGCTTTTTCCTTGTAAAAATCGGCCAGGAAGGGATTGTCTTCGCAGTCGTAAATGCGGCGGGCGTGAAGACGCTCGGCCATGATTTTTGCGAGCGTGGTTTTGCCGACGCGGAGCGGGCCTTCAATGACGATGAAGCGGGGAGACTGCGGGCCGCGCTCTGGAACGGGAGCGCGCTTGGCTGCAGTGGATTCCTTAGCCGCCATTGGTAAGAGGAACCTCTAGAAGGACCTCGGCGGAGCCGGGGTCAATGGACGGAATTATAGCAGAGTCGTTCTCACCTGAAGCGCGGGGACGAAATGAATTGCCCAGGACGCAAGCGGGCAGAGGAAAACGATCCCCTGGATTTCCCGATCGAAAAGCAGCTGAGGACGCGGCAATGCGGTTCCGCAAAAGTGAAAATTTGTTCACTTTTGCAGCTAGTACGAGTGTCCTAAAAGAGACAAACGGAAGGCCCAAAGGGGGGTACTGTTTAGAATGTGACCAATGGGCCAGTGCCGCCTGCCCTTATGGACAGTATACTCTCGACAGTTGAGAGTGGGGACCGATGTGCAGAGCTTTCAACTGCTGAGGTGCAAAATGCTGCTGGCCACGATCCTTTTGTTTTGTCCCTTTCCGCAGACCGGGGACGCAGTCAAGATAGTAATGGAGCGCCCTGCAAGCGTGTCCGTTGAGGCCACAAAAGACTCTTCCCTCCCGAAGGCACTGCCGTCCACGCCGGAACCCAAGATCAAGACCGATGTGGAGATCGCGGATGCTTCGAGTCCCGCACCGGTGAGTCCTGCTACGGCGGCCGCACCGATCGCACCGGGGAACCCGTCCCTGGCCATTAGGTCAGTCAAGCCGGCGGCCAACGGCGAGTACGGTACCGGCCGCGAGAAAAAGATTTGGTATGCGCTGATGGCTGTTTCATCTGGCGCAGCGGCATTTGACGCCTGGTCGACGCGGCGGGCAATTTCGAGCGGGTACGGTACGGAATCCAATCCCTTGCTGCGGCCCTTTGCGCATTCCAAATCGCTCTATGTGGCGACGCAAGTCAGCCCGCTGGTGATGGATTTTATTGGGCGCAAGATGATGACGAGCCGCTACCCATTGCTGCGCAAGCTGTGGTGGCTGCCGCAGTCGGCAGGAACAGGAATGTCGCTGAGCGCGGGAGTACACAACGTCGGCGTGGTGCCCTAGAACTAACGCGCCGATACAATAGCAAGAATTAAAAGCGTCCCGAGAAGGTCGGGACGCTTTTGTTTTTCGCGGCGTTAGGTCTGCATGCGGAAACTTGACATCCACAGACTTTCTTGCCGACTACTTGCCGACGACAAGAATTGCAAAGGTTCCCGGCTTCATTTTGCCGCGGCGCTCACCGGGAGCTGGAGGTTCGAACTCGGCGGAAGAAAGAAAGATTTTATGCGTTTTCAGATCGAGGCCCATGGTGCGGGCGGAGCGTTTGGTGGGGACGTTATCGACGACAGTGAACTTGTCCGGGGAATCTTCATGGATGACGGTGAGATTGCCGTCGCCGCAGGAAGCGAAGGCGTAATCGGTGGCTGGATCGAAAGCTGAAGCGTCCGGACCCTGACAAATCTCTGGAGTTGCGACGACTTTGCCAGTGTCCGCGTTGATGACGGCCATGACCTTTTCATCGCAAACAGAGAAGAGCCGGCGAGTCTTGAGGTCCATGGAGAGGCCGGAGGGCGATTTGCAAGGCGCGAGGGGCCAGCGGTGCGTTTCGGTGAGTTTTTGTGCGTCGAATTCGACGAGTTCGGACTTGTCTTCGATGTTCACGAAGATGCTGCCCTTGCCGTCGGCTACGGCAAATTCAGGTTTACCACCTAAAGCGAGAGTACCGGCAACGGAGCCGTCGGCCCCGTTGATGGCGGTGGTGTTCTGGCCGCGCCCGTTGAGAGTGAAGACACGCTTTGTGACCTTGTCGTAGACGATGGCGTCAGGATTGGCGTCTGTCTTCACGGTGCCGAGAGTCTTCAGCGATTTGATGTCGAAAATGACGGCGATATTGGCGCGGCCGGCGCTGACGAAACCGCGGCCGAGGTCTGGCGCGAGCGCGATGCCGTGGACGCCCGAAGTGTCGGGGATATCGCCTTCGATGGCGTAGGTATCGGCGTTCATAACTACAACATGGGAGCCGTGAGAAATGTAAACGCGGCGCGCATGAGGATCGACAGCGAGATAATCCCAGCCTTCGTCGCCGGGAACGGGAACTGTTTTGATGAGGTGATAGCCGGAAGCTCCCGGAGCTGGGGCAGCCGCGCGCGACAACAAGCCGGCGCAAAGAATCATCGCGACGGAGAGGGAACCGAGGGTTGTGATGACTGCAAAACTTTTACGCATGGCGTTTCTCTCCTGGAATGCTTGGTCCTTGATCGAGAAGGGGCGCAGTTACCTATACAGGACGCAACCTAAACCCAAGATAAATGCAGGATGATTGGAAAGGACCTTTTCGTTTCGCGCGCTTGGCGCGCGTACTGCGTGGCTGAGGGCTTCGGCGTGCCGGGAGGAAGTTCCCGGGGTAATTAACCTATATAAGTATATAGAATATAATTATACTTCCTGTCCGCATCGATCTGCGTAAGTTGACATCTATTCCGAGAGGAAGAATAGCTGCCAAGCCCGCGCCAAGCATCGAGATTAAGAATCGTTGACATCCAAAAATGGCATGACTATACTCTCGGAAAATGATTAGTTAACCGATTTAGCTGGAGGTGCACGGCCTATCGGCAAAAGTTCGGGGGGAGGAATAGACATGGACTTGTTTAAGATTTCCCTGCGCGCGCTGGGAATGTTGGTTTGCATGACTGTAGTTTTGTGCTCCGCAGAAGCGCAGTACCGGGCCTCGATTCAGGGAGTCGTGACCGATTCGCAAGGGTCCGCAGTTTCAGGGGCGACTGTCACGTTAAAGAATCTGGAAACGAGCGAGACGCTGGTCGCCACGACCGACGACAGCGGGATTTACAACTTCAACGCCCTTCCTCCCAGCAAATATTCCCTCACCGTGGAGAAGGCGGGATTCAAGAAGAAGGTTCTCGACACGTTTGGTTTGATCGCAGACCAAGCGAACGCCTTGAATATCCAGCTTGAAGTTGGGCAGGTCACGGAAACGGTTACGGTGAATGGCGATTCGACTCCACTCATCGACACGGAAACAGCCAACGTGAGCGGAACGGTCACCACCAACCAGATTCAGCACATGCCTTCGTTCGGACGCGATGTCCTCCAATTGGTTCAGTTGGCGCCCGGCGTTTTCGGCGATGGCGCCCAGGGAAATGGCGGTGGCAGTCAGAATCTTCCCGGCACACAGGGACCGGGTGGAACCGGCGGCAACACAGGCATTTTCGCCACGGAAAACGGTCCGCAGGCCCTGGCCGCTGGCCAGCAGTATGAAAACAACGGCATTACGATTGACGGTATCAGCACCACGAGCGCCGTCTGGGGCGGAACCACAGTGATCACACCCTCTGAAGATTCCATTGAAAGCGTAAAAGTAGTCTCCAATGGCTACGATGCCGAAGATGGACGCTTCAGTGGGGCCCAGATCCAGGTCACCTCCAAAAGCGGCAGCAATCAGTTCCACGGCAGTCTCTTTTTTACTGCTCACCGCCCTGGCCTGAACGCGTATCAGCGATTCAACGGCCAAGGCAATAGCGTTTTGAGAGACAACAATAGGTTTAATCAGTTCGGTGGCAGCGTCGGCGGGCCGATCTGGAAGAATAAGGTCTTCTTCTTCTTTAACTATGAGACTGCTCGCGAACCCAATTCCAGCAGCGTCGGCAATGGATGGTATGAAACTTCGGCTTTCGCCTCCTCCGCGCCTTCCGGAAGCATCGCCGCGAAGTATCTCACCTTCCCTGGTTCTGGTGTCGTCAGCCAGGGCATCAACAACTCTACCTGTGCCAATGCCGGTCTCATCGACGCCGCCCACGTTACCGCTCAGAATCCCACTCCAAACTGCGCCCAGATTCCAGGCCAGGGCCTGGATATCGGTTCACCTCTGAAGACCGCCTTGGGTACGCAGGATCTTGGCTGGGTAAGTCCCAATAATCCCGGCGTTGGCGGCGGTCTGGATGGCGTGGCCGACATTGCGAACTTTATCACTTCGAGCACGACCACTTCCTCGAAAGCCCAGTACAATGGCCGCCTGGATGCGGATGTCACCAACAGGGATCGCATCGGCTTTGCGATCTACTACGTTCCCCAGTCGGCAAGCTTCCTTAACGGCGGAGCGCGTGCCTACAATTTCTTCCATCACTCGCAAATCAATGAAGCCTTCTCAGCCATCTGGAACCACACCTTTTCCCCGACGCTGGTCAACGAAGCTCGCGTGAATGCTGCGGGATGGCGCTGGAACGAAGTCAACTCTAATCCTCAATCGCCGGTTGGACTCCCTTCGGATTCCATCGGTAACATCGGCAGCGTTTCGCCAAATTCTTTCGGCCCCAATGTTGGCAGCATCCTCAATCAGTGGACTTACAGCTTCAAGGATGTGGCCACCAAGGTAATGGGGAAGCACACCATCAAGTTTGGCGGTGAGGTAACCCGCCTCTTCTACTTGAACGAGTGCGCCGGTTGCGGCGTGCCCAACTACCAGTTCTTCAACTTGTGGGACTTCCTCAACGATGCGCCCCATAACGAGGGCGGAGGCTTCAATCCGACTACCGGCTCGCCCACTACGCTTCGCCAGGACGACCGCACAGACATCTACGGCTTTTTTGTCCAGGATCAGTTCAAACTCCGAAGGAACCTGACCCTTACCTTGGGACTGCGCTACTCCTACTTTGGGCCTCTCTCATCCAAAGAGGGCAACATGTTTGCGGCCATCCCTGGCGCCGGCCCGAATTACCTGACTGGCCTGACCGTTCGGAAGGGAAACTCATGGAACGCGCAAAAGGATAACTTCGGACCGCAGATCGGTTTGGCCTGGAGTCCGAGTCGATTCAGAGACAAGCTCGTGGTCCGCGGCGGTTACGGCCTAAACTACAACCAGGAAGAAATCGCTATTTCCGCAAATATTCAGGGAAATCCCGGTTTGGTTGTGTTCCCGAGCTTGAACATGTCCACTCCAACCTCGCCGAATCCGGGTATTATCTATGCCGTCTCGTCGGGTGTGCACGATCTCAACGGCTATCCGGCAAACCCCAACACGGTTTCGACCTTTGGCTCCAATGGACTGCCTACAACCGGCTCGGTGAATGTCAGCATCTTTCCCAATAACCTCCCTACCATGCGTGTTCATCACTATTCCGTGGATGCCGAATACGATCTTGGTCATGACTTCGTAGCATCCCTGGGGTATCAAGGTAGCTTGTCACGTAACACTTACTTTCATGAAAACCCCCTGGCCGTCCCTGCAGCCTTAGGTTATGCCTTCAACCCGCAGATCGGCGGCGGAGACTACTGGGGCGTGAACGGCAGCGGCAACTACAACGCCTTGCTCGCTGAGTTGAAGCATCGGTTCTCGCGCCAGTTTATGGCCGATGCTCAATTCGCTTGGTCCAAGAGCATGGACACTAGCTCTGCGCCGTACTCGGAACAAGACTATCCGTATAACCCCAGCCTGAACTACGGCCGTTCTGACTACAACGTCGGCAAGGCGTTCAAGCTCTATGGCATGTGGCAGCCGGTCTTCTTCCACGGCAGCAATAGTTGGATGGAAAAGATCGCGGGCGGCTGGTCACTTAGCGGCATCCTCAACATTCATTCTGGATTCCCCTGGACTCCTGTGGTGAACGTTAACGGAGGAAGCCTCTATTGCGGACAATGCGGTTACACGCAACTGCTTCCTGCTGCCTACCTGGGCGGCGCCGGCACCAGCACCAGCAACGATGCGTTCAAGACTGGCTCGAACTATCCCAATGGTGGCGCGGCGTATTTCTCGACGCCAACCTACACTGCTTTCAGCGGCACTAACTCCGGATCCGCGCTTCCTCAGACCGGCATACGTCGCAACTCGCTCACCGGCCCTGGCTACCGGGACGTGGACATGACGCTGGCCAAGGCTTTTGGCCTGCCCAAAATGCCTGTACTCGGCGAAAGCGCTAAGATCGAGTTCCGAATGGATGCCTACAACCTGTTCAACAATCTGAACTTCAACCCCACCAGCATCTCGAACAACATTGCCAACGCAAATTTCGGCCAGGCTACCTCTGCCCTTGGCGCCCGTACCGTCGCGCTGGGGGCCCGGTTCAACTTCTAAACCGGCCACCCCGTGAGGCGCATTTCGATAACCGAGTGCGCTTCTTAACACGTTCGAGGAGGCTGTCAGCGAGTGGCGCTAAATTGCTCCGCTCGCTGGCAGCTTTTTGTTTAGGCCGACGTTGATCGGAATCCAGCCTTTTGCATGGCGGATTGCGCTTCGGGGTTTTTCATAAAGGTCTCCCACACAAGACCGGTGCGGTGATTTTCCGCCATCAGCATCGTAATGCCCAGGTCAATCCCCAGAACGTCTTGGTCGTACCAGCCGGTAAGGGGATTGAAGGCATCCACAAAGCCGTATTTCGCCCAGGCTTTGTCTTTGTAGCGGCCTCGAATATTGCGAAGGACGCGTATGCAATCATTGAAGAGAAAAGCAAGCGAACCGCCTGTGGCGCAAGGCACAACGCTGCCGTCAATCGGCCCTTGCAGCGGCGGGCCGCCCCACGCCGTGTAGCCTTTCACGTAGTCCGACGCGCTGATTCCCCACAAGTCATCGCTGTAATCCGGAAAACGGTCGTGCAGAGAGAGACAAAAGAGTTTATGAGCCTTCGTAGCCTTGATCGAGTTCTCGAAATAGTCGGTGTAGGAGTCGCGTTTCTTGCGGAAGTCAAACCACGCCTGCGAATATTGGTGCGTAAAAAGCGGATCGTTGCCGGAGATATACTCAATCCCTTGATACTTGATGACGGGACGCGTCCAGGCTTCCCACGTATCCGCGGGCAACGGATGAGTGGGAGAGCCAATCCCGAGCAGATAGATCATCATCAGCTCGCAATAGTGTTCCCACCGCGCGTTGAGGAAGCCCGACTCGGGCTTCCAACCCATCGAGAGAGTGGAACCGCCGTTCAACATCCACGGCCAATCGACGCGCTCGTATATTTTCGTCGCAAGATCCTTGATTTCCTGGTCGGCAAAATATTGCCGGGCAGTCAGGACGCCGCAAAGAAGCAGGGAAGTGTCGATCGAGGACAGCTCGCACTTATCCCACCGCTGGCCGTTGTCCATATGTATAAAGTGATAGTAAAAGCCGTGCTCGTTTGTCAGGTCGTTGGCCAAAAAGCGCAGCGTGTTGCGGACGCGCTTGAGAATATTGGCGGGCTTTCCATAACCTCGATGATCGCCGATGCATAGGCTTGTCAGGCCGAACCCCGTGGCTGCGATGCTGGACATCGACTCCGTACCGTTCCCATTCGCCAGCGCGCGGTCCTTCACCTGGCCTGTCCGCGAACTTGTTTCATTCCAGAAAAAGTCAAACGTAGTGCGCTGGATCTCATCCAGCAGCTTTTCGTCGGTTCCTTGGTACGGCGCGCCAGCGGGCTCAACGAACGGCTTTTGCGGACGCTTTCCATAAATTGCAAGTGGAGCAAACGAAGTGGAAAGAAGACCAAGGCCGCAGAGCCGGATGAGTTCTCGCCGGTCGTACAGGGAATGTATTGCCATTTTGCCTACCGATCCTACTTTGTAATCTCGAGATCTGCTTCGGAACCGTGCGCGGAGTCTGGGCTGACCCAGATCTTCACGCGCGAGGGCTCCACATCATATTTGTTGTGATCGTCCCAAAGCGCGAAGGCCTCCGGCCCCAGACGAAAAGAGACGCGCTGCGTTTCTCCCGCGGCCAGCTTAACGTGCTGGAATCCCTTGAGTGCGCGAATCGGCTGTGCCGTGCTCGTGCCTTCCAGACGAACGTAGAGCTGAACGGTGTCTTCGCCAGCGCGCGTGCCCGTATTCGTGACGTCGGCGCTAACGGTTAGCTCGGGATTCGAAGGCCGAGTTACGTCCCGAAGATCGCTGTTCAGCGTTCTGGCACTCAAGGTCGTCGAGCTAATCTGCGGCATCCCGAAACGGAAGCTCGTGTACGTGAGCCCATATCCGAACGGAAATTGCGGACTGTCCTGCTCGTCGATATACCGGGAAACATACTTGACCGAACCCTCCCAAGGAGGCTTGGTGAGATCGGCGTTGCCCGCAGGACGGCCGGTATTGAGCGCATCATAATAAAGCGGCTCCTGCCCGACAGCGCGGGGCCAGGACACGACGAGTTTTCCGGTTGGACTCGATTCGCCGAAGAGCGTTTGTACGAGAGCAGGGCCGGCCTGCACTCCCGGGAACCAGGCAGCCAGGACAGCCGGGACGTGCGCAAAGGCCCAGGGAAGCGTGAGCGGCCGTCCGCTGAACAACACGAGGACGACGGGCTTTCCAGCGGCCACAATCGCCTCGAGAAGCTGTTCCTGGCGACCCGGCAAACCGAGATGCGCGCGCGAAGCAGCCTCCCCGGTCATGTTTGGACCGTCTTCGCCAAGCGCAAGAATCACCAGGTCAGATTCTTTCGCATCGGTGACAGCCTCGGCCAATTGCTCCTCCGAACCTTTAGTTATTTCGCTTCCCTTGGCGTAATGCACGCGCTCCGCGCCTAATTTTTCGACCAGCGCGGCGCGCAACGTGACGACGTCTTGAGGGCGGCTTTTCGCGGTCCACGAACCGAGCATGTTCGCGGCGTCATCCGCCAGCGGGCCGATGAGCGCGACATGCCTCAAGTCACTGGAAAGCGGAAGTACGGGCGGCCCGTTGCTTGACGGCGAATTATTTAGCAGCACGAACGAACGCTCCGCAACCTCGCGCGCCAGAGCCACGCTGTCCGGCTGAAGCATGGCCGTCGCTTCTTTCTTCTCGTCCGCATAGGGATGTTCGAACAAACCCAGCGCAAACTTGAGGCGCAGAACGTCGCGAACCGCTTGATTCACATCCGATTCGGGCACTTGGCCGGAGCGCACCAGAGTCGCCAGATTGTCGTGGTAGAAGCTGCTGACCATGTCCATTTCCACGCCCGCCAGAAAAGCCTTTCGTGTAGCAGTTGCAGGATCATTCGCGATGCCATGGGGAATCAGTTCGGCAATGGAAGTCCAGTCACTGTCAACGAGTCCCCGAAATCCCCATTCCTTGCGCAAGATCTCTTTGATGGTGAAAGGATTTGCCGAGGCGGGGATTCCGTTTAAGGATTCAAAGGCGGTCATGACAGAGGCAGCGCCCGCGTCGACAGCCGCGTGAAACGGAGGTAAGTAGAATTCCCGGAGTGTGTGCTCGGAAATTTCCGCCGAATTGTAGTCCCTGCCGCCTTCGGCAGCTCCATAGCCCACAAAATGTTTGGCGCAAGCGGCGACACTATCCGGTTTGGAAAGACGTTCGCCCTGGTAGCCGTGAACGTAGGCTCGGGCCATTGCTGAACCCAGGTAGGGATCTTCGCCGGCGCCCTCCGCCATTCTTCCCCAGCGGGCGTCCCGCGCGATATCAACCATGGGAGAAAACACCCAGCGGATTCCAGTCGCGGATGCTTCCCGCGCAGCTACGCGCGCCACCCTCTCGACAAGCTCCGGATCCCAAGTGGAAGCCAAGCCTAGAGGTATCGGAAACTCGGTGCGGAAACCGTGTATAACATCCTGACCGAAAAGAATGGGGATGTGCAAGCGGGATTTCTCAACCGCCAGGCGCTGATACGCATTCGAATCCCGCGCAGCGGTAACGTTAATTAACGATCCGATCTCGCCCTTTTGGATCATGTCGTTGTAATCGATGGGCCCGGTAACTGGTCCCGCAGGCTGTCCGACCGAGTACTGAACCAATTGGCTGACTTTCTCTTCCAGCGTCATTTTGGAGAGAAGCTCGTCTATTTTTTGTTCCGTGACGGGATCGATTAGATCCGCATGGAGCGTCGCTGTGTTGGCCGCTGTGCCAGCGGCGGGCTCTTGTCCCGTGGCAGGCAGAGAACACAGCAGGAGGCAGACGAAAATTGCAAGACGAACGAGTGGGGTGAGCACGATTTCAAGAACTCCGATTGGGCCGAGGGACGCCAGGCCAGCCGCCCATTTCAGCGTGGTAAGCATCAACACCTTACTCGATTTCGAGGCGTTTGGGTCAATAATGGAAAATGATTCTGAATTCTTGATCTTTGTCCCGGCGCCAGAAAATCCTTATTCTTTGGGTAATAATGCGATGGCGCGCTCAAACAAGCCCTTCAGCGCCTCGCCCACCTCCGCAGAACGGCAATGATAAACCGATTAAGTGAGATACTCAAGCGAAGGAAATGCTCTCTGCCAGACTCACCCACGTTCTCGTAGTCCTTCGCCATGATTAAGGTGCTAGTTTGACGGGCTGGTCGTACCCGGTCATTTCGAGATAACCTACGCCGCTTAGCGGCGTCTTTCCGCGCTGGCCTGCCAGCGTGATGGCTCCCTCCCAATAGGCCGGCACAAAATTCGCATTTCCAGCCATCTCTTGGTTAGCCAAGGGCGTGCGAGTTTCGAGTTCGATCCCCAATTTCGGTATCGCGATCTTCCAGGCAATGGGATAGACCGCGTGAGTGGCGGGGCTGGTGCAGGTTTGTGCGAGTGGCTGCAAAATAAAGTCGTTCACTCGCAGGTGCGTGGGTTTGCCTTGCGCATCGACGTAAGTTCCCGCGGAGAAGGGATCGAGCGAACCATCTTTACGCCGAATGCGAAAGAGCATCAGCTCGGTGTTGTCTTTCAGTTGGAGGCTCAGCCAGTCCCAGCCAACCTGATTGGATTCCAGTTGGTGGGTGAAGAATTCATGGTCCATCCAGGCAAGCCCCCCCACTTTTGTTTGTTCACCGTTCAATTCGAGTTGGCCAGTCGCCGCCAGCCGCGTCAGCGAGAAGTAGTAGGACGCGTGCCCCGTACCTTCCCCTTTTTGGCTGACGCCGTCTTCGCCATGAATGGTAGGCGGCTTTTCCGGATGGAGCGTCAGATGCAATTGAAGCCGCGTATCGATAGCCTGCAGTTTTTGATCCGAGCCTTCCCACTGAATCTGCCAGTTGCCATTCCAGATGCGGCCGCGTGATGCGCTCGCGCCAGCGATTCCCGGCCCGGCCCGGTTTATTCTTTCGGCGTGGTAGAAATGCTGCCCATCCAGATCGCTGAGGGCGAGATGAGCGACGTAGAGATCCTTCACGTCCCAAGTTGCGGATGGAGCGGGATCGCGGCTGAGCGCTTGGCGGAAAAATGTCAATTCGAAACCATAACGATGACCGCTCGCGGATTTCAGATTCCCCGTGTAGTACCACCACTCCGTCTGAAAGCCGGGGTGATTGAAATAATCTCGAGGGAATTCGAACCGGTAGCCGGGCACGGCCGTGCGATATTGCGCGGCGAGCGGGTTGAGAATCAAGAACGCCGCGGCCAGCGCAGCCAGCTTACTCCTCATGGACGGCCTCAAGCGGATTGAGCCGCACAGCAACTTCCGCGGGATACAAACCGGCCAGCACCGTGGCGACATAAACCACGCTGAGCGCGCCCAGCAAAATGGCGACCGGCCAGTGGAATCGAATCGTCCAGCCGAAGGACTGCTTGTTGATGACATAGATGAGGACGAGCGAGAGCGCGAATCCCAGAGCGAGCCCCACAAAATTCGCGAGCAGGCCCAGCAGACCAGCCTCGACAAGAATTTGTTTGCGTACTTGCCCGGCAGCCGCGCCGAGGAAACGAAGCAATCCGAGTTCTCGACGGCGGTCGATCACCAAAGCGAGCAGCGCGCCGGCGATGCCCATCACCGCGACAATCACAGCGATGGCCTCGAGCGCGTAGGTTATGGCGAAGGTGCGGTCGAAAATCCGGAGGGCCTCTGTGCGCAAATCGCCGTTCGAAGCCAGAAGCACACGGTGGCCAGCGGATGCCTGGATGATCTCCTTGCCTACGGTCTCGATCGATGTGCCTGCCGCAACGTAAATGGCTAGGTTCGAAGGGGCCGGGTCCGGGAGATAACGGAGCAGTGTTTGGCGGTCCATCAAAATGGCGCCGCGCTCGCTGCCGTAATCGTAGTAGACGTCCGCGATGCGGAAGGACGGACGCGAGGCGCCGAGAGGAAGCGTGATGCTGTCGCCCGCGCGCAGATGATGTTTGTATGTAAACGGCTCGCTGACGAGCACGGCCTTCGTGCCGCGAATCTTCGAAAGCACCGCTTCGGTAGACCGGCCGGAGAAAAAATTCGAGCGGTGTTCCGAGCGGAAGGCGCTCAAATCCACCGACGCTAGCGTCGCGGGCATTCCCTCGTAGCTGATTTCGTAGGCGCGCAGGCGGTCCACGCCTGCGACTCCCGGCAGCTTGGTGATCTTGTCCGCCAATTCGAGAGAAATTGTTGGATGACGATCCGGAGCGGGTTCACCAGCAGGGCGCAGATAGAGATCGGCGGGAAGGCGGTCGTTCATCCAGATCCGAACCGTTTCGCGGAAGCTGCCCACCATGATGCCGACGGAAACCATCATCGCGATGGCGGTGGAGAGCGCGCCCACAAGCACGGAAGTGCGGCGAAGCGAAGCGGAGAGACTTTGCGACGCCAGAAGAGCTTCGACTCCGAGGATTTTTCCCAGCCAGCGGGAAGAGCGCGAGATAACCGCATCCGTGAAAGCAGGAATCGCCAGCGCGGACGCGATCACGAGTAAAACAGCCGCGAGGTAACCGAAAACCGGCTTGCCTTCCATCGCAGGAGCGCGTGACGCCGCTGCCGCTGTAATGCCGAGGAGCAGCGCCAGCCACAAATCGCGCGATTTGTGAACACGCGTCATGTATTCGCGCCGGCCGCGCGCCATGGCCCCGACGGGCGAGACGAGCGCGGCTTCGCGGGCGGGCGAGTACGCGGACAGAATCGCCACGCCAACGCCAACGACGAATGCGAGTGTTACGGACCACACACTCAACTCGATCGCTCCAGGACGGCTGCTTACATAGAGCGATTCCACCGTAGCGGCCATCAGTTTCACAGCGCCAGAGGCCATCACGCGCCCGACGGGAAGACCAAGCGCGGCTCCGGCCAAACCGAAAAAGGCTGCCTCGCCGATGAACGCCACCAGGACTGCGCCGCGGCTGGCGCCCAGCGCGCGGACGATTCCGGTTTCTGGGCGGCGGCGAACGACAGAGACGGAGATCGTGTTGTAGATGAGAAAAGCGCCAACAATCAGCGCAATGTAACTGAGCAGACGCAGATTCCATCGGAAGGCACCGAGCATTTGCCGATTTTCGTTTGTGCCAGTTCCTTGTGGCCGAACCTCGATTCCGCCGGGCAACACGGCGCGCAAACGCTGTTGCCACTCCTCGAGACTCGGGGCTCCTGGAACTCTTAGGAGGATGCGGTCGACGCGGCCGAACCGGTTCAGCGCGCGCTGTGCAGCCGCGAGATCCATCACGATAGCGGACTCGTTGCCGTTCGAATCCGGGTAGACGCCGCGAACTGTGAATTCGCGGACCTGATCGTTGATGAGCAATCGAAGGGTGTCGCCCGGCTTTTTCCCGAGACTTGCTCCGACCCAAATGCTGCCGGGGTTTTGCAGATAGCGCAGCGCATTTTCGGACGGCGCAAAAGTTTCGCTCAAGGTGGATTCAGAGCCCGCATCGCTCCGCTCGGAGTTGCTTTCGGCAACCAGATCGAGGCCGATGAGCGGAAGAGTTTCCTTGGTATCGACGATGACCGCCGAGTCTTCGATACGGGGTGAAATCCGAATGGAATAAGGTAGCGTCGCAATGGTCCCCACGACTGTTTCCGGCACACCGCCGGATGCGACGACCTCCAGATCGTTGTCGCCCGTCAGAGTTTCCATGGAGGCCCGGAAAGATCCAGTTGCCGCCGCCCCGGCGAGGTCGATCGCCAGGACCACTGCAACACCGAGCGCTACCGCAAGAATCGTCAGCGTAGCGCGCACCGGCTCTTGAAGCAGCGGACGAAGCATTAAGCGGTAAAAAAGGAATAAGCGTCCCATGTCAGCGCCGGGTAATCTCTTCTATCTTTCCGTCACGAAGGCGCACGATGGCGTCGGCGAGCGCCGCCGCTTCCGCGCTATGCGTGGCCATAAGGGTTGCCGTCTTCAGTTCGCGCGTGAGCCGTTTCAGAAGTTCGAGGATTACGTTCCCCGTCATCGTGTCAAGATTTCCCGTGGGCTCATCAGCCAGAAGAATTGTGGGGGACTGCACGAGCGCGCGAGCGATCCCCACGCGCTGCATCTGTCCGCCGGAGAGTTGGTGCGGATAGCGGTCGCCCAACCCATCGAGTTCCACCCAGACAAGCTTTTCGCGTGCGGCAGCACGCGCGTTCGGCTTTCCGGCAAGCAGCAGCGGCAGCTCGACATTTTCAAAAACCGTCAGGGTGTGCAGCAGTTGAAACGACTGGAAAATGAAGCCCACTTTTTCGCGCCGCAGAAGTGTCAAGCCGGCGTCTTTCAGCGTGGATGTGTCGACGCCGTCGAGCAGCACTCGGCCGGTTGTTGGAAAATCCATCGCGCCGGCGAGATTGAGCAGCGTCGATTTTCCGCAGCCGCTCCGCCCGACCAGGGCAAGAAACTCTCCGCGGTTTGCTTCCAGCGAAACGTCGTCCAGCGCGCGAACCCGCTGGCCGTCGGTGAGATAGTCCTTGCTGACTTTTTGGAGCGCGACGATCGCCATAACTTATGATGAGGCTTTTGCAAGGCAGTATGCCAGAGACCACAAACGCAAGCTACGGGGTCGCGCCCTCGCCGGGAAGCTAAACGCCCATTGAGCCTTCCAAAGGCCTGCTATAGACTTCGCAAGCAGAATTCTGATACACAAATGCTGTCGTTTTCATCGTAGCAAGCGCGCTTCCCCAAACATCGGCTGGTGCGCTGGGCGCTCTCGCAAAAACAAGCTCGACTGAACAGCAGATACCGCATGGCAGATGCCGGCGGATGCCAAGGAGGAACGGATGCTGTTTGCAGCGGAGGTTGCGGTTGCACACAAAAACCTGGCCACCTTGGATCTCGTCATCATCGGGATCTACTTCGCCATTGTGTTTGGCATCGGGCTGTATTTTTCAAAGAAGGAGCGAACTTCAGAGGACTACTTCCTCGCCGGCCGCGACATCGGCTGGTTTTTCATCGGCGCATCCTTGTTCGTATCGAACATCTCGACCGAGCACTTTATCGGCTTGTCAGGCACTGGTGCTTCTTCCGGACTGGCCGTAGGCCACTTTGAATGGCTCGCCTGCCTCATATTGCTCGTTCTGGGCTGGGTCTTTGTGCCCTTCTACCTGCGCTCGAACGTGTTTACCATGCCGGAGTTTCTGGAGCGCCGTTTCAATCGCAACTGCGCTGTGTACCTGGCTGCCATCTCGATCATCGCCTACATTTTCACAAAAATTTCCGTGCAGCTCTATGCCGCGAGCGTTGTTTTAGAAAGAGTGGCCGGATGGTCGCTCTGGAAAACGGCGGTCGTCCTGGTCATCGCTGTCGGAATTTACACCGTGGCCGGCGGGCTGGCTGCCGTCATCTATACGGATACCGTCCAGACCTTGATTCTGATTACCGGTGCGGTAGTTCTGACAATCATTGGCCTTCACCGGGTAGGGGGATTTGAGCATCTGCGTACCATGGTGCCCGCCAGTTACTTCCATATGATCAAGCCGGCGTCCGATTCGCAATTTCCCTGGACCGGCATCTTTTTTGGAGCGCCCATTCTCGGCATCTGGTATTGGTGCACCGACCAGGTCATCGTACAGCGCGTGCTTTCTGCCCGCGACGAGGGGCACGCTAAGTTGGGCACTATCTTCGCAGGCTTCCTGAAGATACTTCCGGTGTTCATACTCGTGCTGCCCGGCATTATCGCGTTCGCGCTTTTCCCCGAGCAGGTGATCAAGCCCGATTATGCATACCCCACGCTTATCCTCAATTTGTTGCCTACCGGCCTCGTAGGGCTGGTCATGGCTGCGTTGCTCGCGGCAGTGATGGGCGCGATGAGCTCCGTGTTCAACTCCGCGTCCACCCTGGTGACATTGGATTTCTACAAGAAGATTCGGCCGCAAGCTTCCGAAGGACAACTCGTTAGTTTCGGGCGCATTGCCACCGGCGTCATGGTGCTGCTCGGGCTGCTCTGGGTTCCTTTTATTCATTACATCAGCAGCCAGCTATACATTTACCTGCAAAGCGTCCAGGCCTATATCAGCCCGCCCATCACGGCCTGCTTTGTGCTGGGAATCTTGTGGCCGCGCTTGAACGGAGCCGGAGCGATCACCTCGCTTCTGACCGGTTTCGTACTGGGCGCCTCGCGTTTCGTCCTGGAACTCGCCGACCAGGCTGGCGGGAGGCATTTCCAATCTCACGTCGTCCGCTGGCTTGTCGACATGAACTTCCTGCATTACGCGATTTTCATGTTCGTGGTCTGCTCGCTGGTCCTTGTCGCAGTAAGCTTGATGACCAAAGCCCCTGACCGTAGGCGACTTGCCGGGCTGACCTTTGCAACCGTTGACGACAAGATCGAAACCACCGTGGTGGATCCTCGCCAGCGCAAGCCCGCGCACGAGACGAAAACCGAGCGTGTCGTCAACATCGTCTTCAGTCTTCTGTTGCTCGGGACGGTGATCGGCTTGTGGATTTACTTCCGTTAGACGCCGCTTTGGACGGGGAATAAATGAGAGTGTCAGCCATCCTAGCGTTGAAGCCGAACGTCACTCAGGAAGAGGCCATCCGCGTCTTCCGGTCTGGCGGCTTCAGCGCGGCCTATTGGAAGATTCGAAATGGTCCGCTGCAGCGTGTCGCCGATGCCTACGTGCCGTTCTGGGTTTATCAAGTGCGTTACGAAGTGATTGGCGCGATGAACACACGCATTTTTGCGCTCGACGCCGTTCATGGCGCGCTCGATCTTTTCGAGTTCCCCCACGTTCCGAGAGAAAATGAACTGCTCACCGTCGAGACGCGGAACCGGCTGATGCCCTGCTTGAAGCCGGATGACGCCGAAGAGCTTCTTAGGCTGAAAGTTCTTCGCGTGCTCTTCCAGCAAGGTTTTTTCAAAATGCGTGCTCTGAAAGTGGAAATCACCCACATACCCGTTGAACTGCATCTCCCGTATTGGCTGGCTTTTTATGGAAACAATGGCGCGGCAAAATGCCGCGTCATGGACGCGGTGCGCCGCCGCATCGAGGGCGCTAAGGCTTCGTCGTTTTTTGAGGAGTGGCTCGCGGCCTAGCGATACTCGCGATGTGTGCGGCCCGCCGCGCGAAGAGTCATTCCAATAGACAATGTCTCCACCAGCCCCGCACAGTGAGGAATAGCATGTCACGTCTTGCAACATGGTCCGGAATCGGCTTGCTGCTTTGTGCCATGAACACCAGTAGCGCAGCGGCGGCAGGCTGGCAGCACATCGGAAACGTGCAGCGCGTGGAGATCCTTAAAGACGGCGTCGCACTGACGGCCGGTTCCGCGCAGCTGCGCATCACGGCTTTTCGCGACGGCGTGATTCGGGTTCGCCTGGCGCCGCAAGGTTCCTTTCCAAAAGACTTTTCCTGGGCGGTGATCGAGTCGCCTGTCCCTCCTGCCATAAGCGTCGAAGATAGCGAGACCGAGTTGCGCATGACCGCGGGCCGCGTCGTCGTCATCGTCAAGAAATCGCCGCTGCTCATCACGTTCGCGGACTTGGCAGGCAACGTCCTCCTTGCGGATGAGCCGTCCCTACCGATGGCTTGGGACGGTACGTACATCCACGCCTGGAAGCGAATGCCGGCTGATGAAAATTACTTCGGCCTGGGCGACAAAGCCGGTCCGATGAACCGCCGCAATCGCGCCTTCACGATGTGGAATACCGATTTCTTTGGATGGCAGGAATCCGACGATCCACTCTACAAGACCATTCCGTTTTTTATCGGTCTTCGCAAAGGCACGGCCTATGGCGTTTTCTTCGACAACACGTACCGCAGCAGCTTCGACTTCGGAAAAGAGTCGCGTGATTATTTTTCTTTTGGAGCGGAAGGCGGCGAGCTGAATTATTACTTTATCGCTGGCCCGGAACCCAAGAAAATCGTCGAGCAATACACCGCGCTTGTCGGGCGCACGCCGCTTCCGCCGCTCTGGTCGCTCGGCTACCAGCAGAGCCGCTACAGTTATTATCCCGAAGCGCGCACCCGCGAAATCGTCGAAACGCTGCGAGAAAAAAAGATTCCCGCCGATGCCATTTATTTGGACATCGACTACCAGCAGGGTTATGCGCCCTTTACCATCAACCGTGAATATTTTCCAACTTTCGAAAAAATGATCGCGGATTTTCGAGCGCAGGGCATGCGCACCATTCTCATCACGGATCTGCACATCAAAAAAGATCCCGGCCACGGCTATTTTCCTTACGATTCCGGAATCAAGCAGGATGTCTTCGTCAAGAATCCGGACGGCTCCGTGTACGTCGGAAAAGTCTGGCCTGGCGACAGTGTCTTCCCGGATTTTACGCTGACTCGCGTGCGCGATTGGTGGGGCGGCCTCTACAAAAACTTTGTGGACATGGGCGTCGCCGGTTTCTGGAACGATATGAACGAGCCCTCGGTTTTTTTCACGCCGACAAAAACCATGCCGCTCGATGTCGTCCACCGGCTTGATGACGGCACAACTCTCGACCATCGCGCTATTCACAATGTCTACGGCATGGAAAACGCTCGCGCCACGCACGACGGCCTGCTCAAATTGAGGCCTGACGAACGGCCCTTCGTGCTGACGCGCGCGGCCTATGCGGGCGCCGAACGCTATGCCGCCACCTGGACCGGCGACAACAGCGCCACCTGGAATCACATTTACATGAGCGTGCCGATGATCATGAGCCTCGGGCTTTCCGGATACGCGCTCGTTGGCGCGGACGTCGGCGGATTTGCAGGTTCTCCTCCCGTCGACCTTTTAACGCGTTGGTACGAGTTAGGCGTTTTCTATCCGATTTATCGCGATCACGCGGCCAAGGGCACCGCCGATCACGAACCCTGGGCGAGCGGCCTCGAGCAGGAAGCGATTCGCAAACGCTACATCGAGCTGCGCTACAAGCTGTTGCCCTACATCTACACATCAATGGAGGAAACATCCCGCACTGGCGTGCCCTTGATGGAGCCGCTCTTCCTCGAGTATCCAGGCGCTGAGGATTACTACGGCGACGACCGCGTATTTCTCTTCGGCCGGGATCTCTTCGTCGCGCCCGTCATCACTGAAAAGCTGGACGCGGAGGACATTCATTTGCCGCCAGGCGATTGGTACGATTTTTGGACCGCAGAAAAGCACTCCAGTTCAGAACACATCTCCTTGCACCCGGCGCTCTCGGAAACGCCGCTTTACGTCCGCGCCGGCGCGATTCTGCCCATGCAGCCCGTGGTGCAAGACACGAACGAGAAGCCGGATGGTCCGCTGCAACTTCGGGTATATCCCGGCAACGATTGCCACGGCGCGCTTTACCAGGATGATGGGCTCACGTTCGCCTATCAAAAAGGCGATTTTCTGCGCGTAAATTTCACCTGTCAGGTCTCTCCGGGATCACTCGCTGTTACGAGCAGCATCGCGAACAATAGCTACAAGCCGTGGTGGAACAGCACGCAACTCAAAATATATGACGCCAGCTCTAAGCCGAAAGAAGTCCGCATCGAAGAACAATTGATTCACGATTGGCGCTACGACAGCCACGCGCATTGCGTCACGCTCATCGTGCCGGACGCTCTCAAAAACTGGAATGTTCGCTTGACCTTCTGATTCTTCAATCCACCAGAAAAATCGAAATAGATTGCGCGGGCATGGCGATCCGAGCTTCGCCGCCGAATACATCTGCTTTCGCTCCTCCAAGCAGCAACGCACAGCCCGCCGCGCCTTGTGCGGAGGTGTCCTCGAGAGGAATTCTCAGACGCCGCGGTTCAGCGGAATTGTTGAAGGCTACAAGAACGCGCTCTTCCTCCGTCTCGCGCAAAAATACATAGGACGATTCGTCCGAAAAGAGGTGCCACAACTTTCCGCTTTGCAACGCGGGATGCTCACGCCGCAATCGCAAAAGTGTTTGCACATAAGTGAAGAGTTCTTGCTGCTCGGCGGTGCGTCCTTCCGCTGTGAAGGCGTTTTTCGGATCGCCGGGCCAGCCGCCGGGAAAATCGCGTCGGTTGTCCGGATCTCCGCCGCCAGGCATGCCAATTTCGTCGCCGTAGTAGAGTTCGGGGATCCCGCGCAAAGTCAGCGTAAGTCCAAACGCCAGCTCGAGCTTTGCCCGCGAGCCGCCCTCGGCGCTCGCAAAGCGCGGCACATCGTGATTCGCGAAGAAGGTCACCAGCGCATCGGGATGCGCATACAGCCAATCGCTTCGCAATACATCGGCGATGCGGCCTGCGGGCGCATTTCGCAAAAGGATGTCTCTGAGCGCGAAGAACATCGGAAAATCGAACAGCGTGTTCAAGCCAGAGTCGATGCCGTCGAATCGTTTTTGTCCTCCCGCGAAAAACGAGGTGACGCTTGGGTCCGGGTGAAAGACTTCGCCGACGGTCGTCAGGTAAGGATAGATTTGGCGCAAACCCGCGTGCCAGCTTGACCAAAACTTGCGGGAAACGTATGGAAGAGTGTCCAGACGATAGCCGTCCAGCCCCGAAGTCTCCGCCCACCAAATGCTGTTTTGCAGAAGGTATTCAGCGACAGCGGGATTTTCCGTGTTCAGGTCGGGAAGCACGCCAAAAAACCAGCCCTCCGTAAGATTTCGCGAAAGCCTCGGCGGCGCGTGTGGATCGACAAGCACTTCGAACGGATCGTTGCCAATCGGTTGCTTGTTCATCTCTCCGTAGAACGTGCCGTTGACGCCCGCGGAGGAATCCAAGTGACGCTGCGGCGTGCCGTGGAACCAGTCCGGCAGCGGCGGATCAGCCACCCACGGATGACTCGGCCCAACGTGGTTCGCCACAAAATCGAACAAAATCTTCATGCCCTGTTTGTGCGCTTCCGCGACGAGACTTTGATAATCCTGAATCGTTCCAAGATGCGGATCCACCGCGTACAAATCCACCGCCCCATAACCGTGATAGTCACGGGCCGCGCCGTTCTTTAAAACCGGCGTAAGCCACAGCGTGGTCACTCCCAGATCTTTCAAGTAGGAAAGATGTTCGCGGATACCGCGCAGGTCGCCGCCATGATAAGCGCGCGGATTCGACCGGTCATGCGTGCCACGCGTTTCCGCCGGCTCATCGTTCGTGGGATCGCCATTCGCGAAGCGGTCCGGCATGATCAGATAAATCACGTCCTCCTTCGAAAGCCCCCGAAATCTCCCTAGCTTCATCGCGCGCGCCGCCAGCGGCAATTCAAAGGAAGTTTTTCCCGTTGAAGTCGTAATGCGGCACACGGCCGTGCCCGATCGTGTGTCAGGCCCGATCGTCAGCCAAACGAACAAGTAGTCGCCCCCGGCGCTCGCTTGTGTGCGCTCCACCAGGATGCTCGGCAGATTGCAAGCAACGCGCGTGGCTTCGAGGTTATGGCCGGAGATCAGCAACATCACTTCCGGCGTCAGGTGGATCCACCAAGAGGGCGGCTCGACTTTTGTCACCACGGGCGCATTCGCATCTGGCTTCCGCGATTGCTCGGATTGGCCGGGCACACTTGCGGAGCACAGGCCGAAAATGGCGACGACGGTCGAAAAAATTCGAAGGAAGCGTTTAAGAGTCGATGGCCAGAACAGGGAAAGGGAGGCGTTCACCCGAGAAGCATAGGAAAAAAGCTTGAAAGACGCCAGTCTTGTATCCTGCAGCTTTGCGAATCGATCTAACTCTTGAATATGAGTTTGCCGAAGCACTCGGGAACATGGAAATTCGGCACTGACGTTCCCGTGGGCCGCCACGCCGAATAGAAACGCGGCTCGCTGGCCCCTTCGACACGAAAGAAGTTGACGCGCCAGGCCGCCGCCGGATCGAAGTTCGCTGTCAAACTCTTCATGGGCAAGGCCACCTCTGCGATCCAGGTCTTGTTTTTCTCATCGACCTTGACGCGGCGCCTCAATCCGCTCCGCAGGTCGTGTTTTTCTCCCGGCGCGATATCCAAATCAATCCAGAAACCGTTAGGGCTAACCTCAAATTCTTTGTAGCGCCGCGCATCCAACCCAGCGGGTTGCAGAAAAACCTCGGCGACATCGCGGTTCCAAAGTTGGTCTCGCCGTCCGCTCGGCTCGGCATCGGAGAAAACCGTGATGCTCCGATAGTGCGCGAGAAATCTCAAGTAGAGAGCATCTTTCGTCCACAGCAGCCGCACCTCGGTTTCTCGCTGCGGATCGGCGTTCTTGCCCTGCCAATCGTGATCGAACTGAATGGCCGAAGCGGTCTCCCACGCCGCACCCGTCGGAAATCCTTCCGCATCAGTCCGGCCAGCGAATTGCCTCGCGACGACCGTTTCGGTTTCACGAATTGAGGATGTTTTTCCAGCGACCACGCAGTGCACCCCGCGCGAGACATCAAACCCGTAGCCCAGCATACCTGCAAAAGAAAAGGCAATAGGGAGGAAGCAGGTCAATGTGCGGAGAATGCCAAGAAGCGGTAGAACAAGACGCAAGCTGATGTTCGCAAGAAGCAAACCTTTTGCGCACGCACCCATTCACTCCTCCGGGGCCTTAAGCCCCAACGTGCTAGCATCGAATTTGGTACTTTACCGTCGCCGCTGCCCACATTCCAGCGGCGATTTCCAAGGAGGCCGCGGCATGATTGAGCCGGTTGACTCTGAAGAATATGTGTCACGACCCGGGAAGCGCACGCCAGAGCAATTCCAATACCTCAAGCTGTGCATGGATGGCAGCGTCGCGCGCATGACGCTGAACCGCCCCGAACACAATCTCCTCAATGAAGCCTTCCTGCGTGAGCTCGCCGATGGAATCACAATCGCGGGCGAAACTCCAGCGGTGAAGCTGATCGTTCTCGATTCCGCCTGCAAAGTTTTCTGCGGCGGCATCGACATCGGTGAGTACACTTCGCAGCGCGTTTTTCAGATGCTCGACGCCTTTCACGCAGCCTTTGCCGCAATGCTGGAAGTGGCCAAGCCCGTCATTTGTGTGGTCAACGGTCCCGCCATCGGTGGTGGAGCGGAGCTTGCTGCTTTTGGCGACTTGGTGATCGCCACGCCGAAGGCCCGTTTCGCGCAGCCTGAAATTTCCATTGGCGTTTTCCCGCCGCTCGCTTCAACCATTCTTCCCTTTCTCGTCGGACCGAAGCGCGCCCTTGAAATTGTCCTAACCGGAGAAGCTATCACGGCGGAACGCGCTCTGGAGCTGGGCCTGGTAAACCGCCTCGTTCCCGAAGCCAAACTCGAGCAGGCCGTGAATGATTTGACGGAACGAATCACCGCGCACTCAGGTCCGGTGCTGACCATGGCCAAAAAAGCGATTCTCGGCGGCATGGGCCTTTCGCTGCGCGATGGCATGAAGAACTCCATGAACATTTTCCTCAACGAGCTGTACCGCCTCGAAGATTCTCAAGAGGGCCTCCGCGCACTTGTCGAAAAGCGCAAACCAAACTGGAAGAACCGCTGAGTGCACGCGGTTACGAAACTCATGCGTCGCATTGACAGTCCCAGACCCGCGGCATACACTGAATTTTCAATTTGCAGGCAAGGGAAGTGGGGAAGGCCGTGAGAATCGGCCGCGGTCCCGCCACTGTAAGCGGCTGAACGAGCCGCAAGCCAGACTACCCTCCCGCGCCGCAGTGGCTGCCGCTTTTCGCGAGAAGAAGCGCTGCCAAGAAGCCCCCAGGCGTCTCGCGGGGCTTTTTTATTTTGTGAGAGACTTGCATTTGTCAGCGGGGATTTGTGCCGGCACGGAAAGACGCACGAAGAAATATTGCGGGGGTACGCGCCGTCGCGGCGTTGCTGCTTTGCGGCGCTGCATGCTGGTGTCCCACGCTGCGTGCGCAAACCCCGGCGGCAAGCCCGGCCGCGCCGCCGGTCTACAAGGATTTTGTCGATGAAGTAGGCCGCACCGTTCGCATCCCGCAGCCGGTGCAACGGATTATCTCTCTCTCTCCCAGTCTCACCGAAACCATTTACGCTCTTGGCTTGCAAGACCGGCTCGTCGGAGACACGGACTATTGCGATTATCCGCCCGAGGCACAGAAAAAACCCAAAGTGGGCGGCGCCATCAATCCGAGTCTTGAACAGATTGTCGCTCTACGCCCCGATCTTGTTCTCGTCACCAAATTGAACCGCCTCGAGACCGTGAACGCTTTAGCTGTTTTGGGCATCCCTTCTTACGCCACGGATCCCCACACCGTGCAGGAAATCGTCTCCTCGACTGAGCGGCTTGCCGATGTGCTCGGCGTACCCGAAGCAGGCGCCACTCTTGGCGCCGATCTCGAACGCCACCTTGCGGTTCTGCGGCAACGTCTTACCGGCTCGGTCCCGCGGCGCGTTCTCTTTATCGTTTGGCCGGACCCTCTGATTTCCGTGGGTAAGAACACTTTTATTGCCGATGCCTTGCGGCTGGCGGGCGCCAGTTCCATCGTGGACTCTTCACAGGACTGGCCCCAAATGAGTCTTGAGGAAGTGGTTCGCCTTCAGCCAGACTTTCTTGTTTTCGCTGAATCCCACGATAGCGGACAGAACGATTTCGATGTGCTGGCCGAGCGGCCCGGCTGGCGCGGTCTCGACGCCGTGCGCAACCGCCGCTTTGCCGTGATCAGCGAAGCGGTAAACAGACCTGCGCCCCGCATCGTTTCCGCCATCGAAGATCTCGCGCGGCAGTTGCATCCGGAAGCTTTTTCCGCGCATCCCGATGACGACAAAGAGAAGAAAAATCCGTCCCCCGCTCAACCACAACTTTCCTTTCGCTCAATGGATTCGTCCAGCGGGGATCCCGCTCTCTTGGAGACATGCTCTTGCGCCCACTGACGCTCAGCCGTTTGCTCGCACACTGCGCGATTCTCGCCGCCATCCTTTTCGTAGTGGTGGTGATCGCGCTTAAGCTCGGCGCTGTGCCCGTCTCGCTCTACGGCTTGGGCCGCGATCTCCTCCGCGTCCTTTTCCGCCAAACCAGCCAGCTCTCCAGCGAGTACCAGCTCATTATTTTCGATATTCGTTTGCCGCGCATTCTTCTCGGTATTTTTGTCGGGGCGTCGCTTTCCGTTGCAGGCGCCAGTTTCCAGGCTTTGCTCCGCAATCCTCTCGCGGATCCTTACGTCCTCGGCGTCTCGAGCGGCGCGGCTGTGGGCGCCATCATCGCTCTAATTGTCGAGCCCCATCTGGCCCTCGCACCGGCCGTCGCCGCGCTCTTGACGCCCATCGGTGCTTTTATTGGTGCAGCGCTAACCGTCACAGCCGTCTACTTCCTCGGCCTCCGCCAAGGACAGATCGACAGCAGCACGTTGCTCCTCGCCGGAATCATTTCGGCTTCTTTTCTTTCCGCCATCATCATGTTTTTCATGTCCACGCTGACCGGCGGCAATTACCGCGGCATGGCTTTCTGGATGATGGGTGATCTCTCCACGCCGCCCCAGCGCATTGTCAGCCTGGTCCTCCGTTTCGGCTTCTTCCTCGCGGCGGGGACAATCTACACCACTGCTGCGGACCTAAATTTGCTCCTCGCTGGCGAAAAAGAAGCGATGCACCTCGGCGTGGACGTCCGCCGCGTGCGTTTGGTCGTCTATATCGCGGCATCCTTGTTAACTGGCTTGGCCGTATCCGTCAGCGGCGCCATTGGCTACGTCGGCCTCCTGGTGCCTCACGTCATGCGCCTGCTCTTCGGTTCCGATCATCGCATCCTCTTGCCAACGGCGGCTTTTGGCGGCGCGATCGTCCTGGTCGTCGCCGATACTCTAGCGCGCACCGTCGTCTCCCCGTCGGAACTTCCCGTGGGAGCCATGACGGCCATCGCGGGCGCCCCGCTTTTTCTCTATTTAATGCGCAGGAGGCTGGCGTGAGCAGTTACGCCCGCTCCCCTGTTTCGGCCACGCGCCCCTTGGGAGACGCCGGTGATTTCAACTCCGACATTCGTTTGAGCGTCGAACAGGTCAGCTACGCTTATTCCGCGAATCCTGCGCAGGCTCCTCTCTTCACGCTCGAAGCGACCAGCTTTCAGGCGCGTCCCGGCGAAATTGTCGCCATCCTCGGGCCAAACGCCTGCGGCAAATCCACTCTCTTAAAGCTGATCGCGGGTGCTCTCGACCCGCTTTCCGGCCGCGTGCTTCTAAATGGTTTCGTAACTCACGCGCTTCCGCACCGGACCCGCGGACAGCGCATCGCCATGGTCCAGCAGGAAAGCCCCTTGCTTTTCCCTTCGCGCGCTTGGGAATTTGTTCTCCAGGGAAGGCATGCCTATGGCCGCACGCTCCGATTCGAAACGGAAGAGGACATCCTCATCGCGCGTAATGCTCTTGCACAGGTTGGCGCGGAACATCTCAGCGACCGCTGGATGGATCAAATCTCCGGCGGCGAAAAGCAACGCGTTATTTTGGCGCGCGCCCTCGCGCAGCAGCCGTTGCTGCTTCTCCTCGATGAGCCGACGCTGCATCTCGATATCGGCGCGCAAGTTGATTTGCTCGAAACGCTGCGCCGCCTCGCGTCGGCCAACCGCTACACGGTTGTCGTCGTGACCCACGAACTCAATCTCGCGGGCCAATATGCCGACCAGGTCGCTCTCTTTCAGAAAGGCAAATGTCTTCGCGTTGGAACACCCGCAAAGGTCTTTCAGCGCGAATTGCTCGAACAGGTTTTTCAGACGTCCCTCACCGTGGAGCTCGGCTCGTCTGGCCGTCCGCGCGTGAACATGCCGTCTGCAAAATAAGTAGCAGTTCCATCGTTCACCCAAACGCCGCGCGTCAACGTGCGGCACTTGAATCACCCCTAGCGGGCCACCGCGCCCCCCACATTCACCGCGGACTTCGTGCACGGGAAGACGGTGCGTTCCCCCTGGCCAACGCCGGGGTCATACGTGATAAAGCCGTCGCCGCCGCGCGACTGTAAGGCGGAATAAGGTACTGCTGAGGCCACTGCGGCGCATCGCTCACTGTCCGCGATCCGGTCGGTAGGTAAAGGATCGCGGAGAGAAATGACGGGCAGCGCTGCGGGAAGGCCTGGCACCGGCCCCCCATGAATCAACGTTAAACGGGGACGGAACTGCCGCCAAGCCAGGAGACCGGCGAAGTCTGCAAGCCCGAGCGATTTTTTCCCAGCGCCAGGCCAACCTTCAACTCCCGCGCGAGAGGGAGCGGAGGAAAACATGAAAACCATATTTCTTCGAACCGCTTTTCTTTTTCTTTCCGTCTTCGCAATCAGTTTTTCCGCACCAGCACAAAACCAATCCTCGGATGCTCGTCTGTTTGGCACTCTTCTGGATTCCAGCGGCGCGGGCGTGGCGGCAGTAAACGTCACCGCGCAATTGGAAGGTGACGCAACCGCGCAGCTCTGGAAGACAAATTCGTCAGCCGATGGCGCCTACAGCTTGACAGTTCCACCTGGCCGCTATCACCTGTCGTTCCAGCGCTCCGCATTTGTTTCTCGCGATTTCGTTCTTGATCTGGCCCCCCATCAACAGCGCAAGCTGGACCTTAATCTCCGCCTCGAGCGCCTCTCCGCCAGTGTTATCGTCACCGCCGAGGCCGAACCAACACTCGTCGACCAAACCACCGCCTCGGTCTCAGTCATTACAAAGGATGAAATTGATGCCCGGCAATCCGTCTCTTTGACCGACGCTCTGCTCTTTACGCCGGGCATTGCCATCGGCCGCACCGGACCCGAAGGTGGAACTGCTTCTGTCTTTCTCAACGGCGGCAATTCCAACTTCACCAAAGTTCTCGTGGATGGCGCTCCCATTAATCCTCCCGGCGGCGCCGTCGATTTTTCCGATCTCACGCTCGACAACATCGATAAGGTGGAAATCGTTCGCGGCGCCGAAAGCGCCATCTACGGCACCGATGCAGTGGATGGTGTCATCCAGCTCTTCACCCATCGCGGCTCCACGCGCACTCCGGAGTTCAGCATCTTTGGCGATGGCGGCAGTTTCTCCACCGGCCACGGCGGCGCTCAACTCAGCGGATTGCTCGGCAAGTTCGACTATTCCGCCGCCGGATCCTACTTGCAAACGGACGGCCAGGGACCGAATGACGCTTTCCTGAATCGCACGCTCTCCGGTAATTTCGGCTACAGCTTCAGCGACACCAACCAGCTCCGCCTCACTCTCCGCAACAACACCAGCGATGCGGGCATTCCCGGACAAACCGTCTTCGAACCGCCGAGCCTCCATCAGCGTTACGATCAGCATGTTTTCAGTTCCAACGCCCGGTGGGATTTTTCCACCGGCAAGCACTGGCACCACGAGATCAGCGGCGGCGAATCCTACACTCGCCAGCTCAGCAACAATCCCCTGCAAAGCTTTTACGCCACCGACCCCAATGCATTTTGTCCCCAGACCAATCCCGCCGCCGTCGCGACCGCTGAATTCTGCGATTTCACCGGCCACAGCCTCTTTCAGTACAATCGCGCCAACATGAGCGCTCAATCCACCTACCAGCTTTCGAATTTTGGCGTTACGGCAGGCTATGAATACGAAGTCGAAAACGCCTTCCTCACTTCCATCAACGTCCCGCACGCCCGCCGCAACAATCAGGCCGGATTCCTTGATTTCCGCTACCGGCCGCAGCGGCGTGTCTCCCTCAATTTCGGCGGGCGCGCCGAAGACAACGCATATTTCGGCACGCGCGTTGTTCCGCGTGCCGGAGCATCCTTGCTTGCGCGCTACGGCAGCGGATTTTGGGGTGAAACGCTGTTTCGCGTTTTTTACGGCCAGGGTATCAAGGAGCCGCGCTTCGACCAGATTTTTGGCGACAACTTCGGCGATTTTGGCAATCCCTCGCTCAAACCCGAAGCCAGCAAGACTTGGACGGCTGGCCTCGAGCAAAAACTTCTCAACGATCGAATTCGCCTCTCCGGCGAATACTTTTCCAGCCGTTTCTACGACATCGTCAGTTTTGCGTTTTGCACGCCCATCACCGCCGCCACGAACACTTGCGGGATCACTATTCCTGGCGCGCCTCCGAGCTTCGGCTTTTATTTCAACACCGACCTCGCCCGCGCCCGCGGAATCAACCTTTCAGGCGAAACCAGGTTTACTCGCTGGCTGAATTTGGCGGGTAATTACACGTACGACGACAGCCGCGTACTTGTATCTCCCAACGCTTTTGATCCCACCGAGCTTCCCGGAAACCATTTGGCCCGGCGCCCCGTCAATTCCGGGTCGCTCACCTTGAACGCCGCCTATCGCCGCTTCGGCGTGACGGTTGGCGGCTATTTCACCGGAGTTCGCACGGACTCGGATTTTCTCGGTCTCGGCCTAACCAGAAATCCCGGCTACGCCCGCTTCGATATCGCCACGCACTATGACCTCGTCCGCGGCGTTACGTTTTATGCGCGCGCGGAAAATCTCTTCGACAAGCAATACCAGGATGCTTTGGGCTATCCTGCTCTTGGCCGCGATGTGCGTGCCGGCATGCGTTACACCTTCAAAGGCAAAAACTGATGCCCGCGCGCGAACCCATTCTCTTCTGCTGGAGCGGCGGCAAAGACAGCGCCATGGCCCTGCACACGCTGCTCCAGCAAAATCACTACCACATCGCCGCGCTCCTCACTACCGTCACCGAAGGCCACGAGCGCATCAGCATGCACGGTGTCCGGCGCGAACTTCTCGAGCGGCAGGCCCAATCCATCGGCCTGCCGCTTCACGAAGTTCGCATCCCGCCGCAGTGCGTTAATCCCATTTACGAAGCGCGCATGGAAGAAGCGCTCCGCGTGTACCTTGAACAAGGCGTCCGAAAAGTCGCGTTTGGCGATATTTTTCTGGAAGACCTTCGCGCCTATCGCGAAAAAAACCTCGCGCGTGTGGGTATGACGGCTATTTTCCCCATCTGGAAGCGAGACACCCGCGAACTCATCCGCTCGTTTCACGCCAATCGATTTCGCGCCGTCGCTGTCTGCGTCGACCCCAAAATCCTTGCTCCCAGCTTCGCCGGCCGCGAACTCGACGAAACATTTTTCCGTGAGCTTCCCCCGCAGGCCGACCCCTGCGGCGAAAACGGTGAATTCCACACTTTCGTCTTCGATGGCCCCATTTTTCACTCTCCCATTCGCGTCCATACCGGAGAGGTAGTCAATCGTGATGGTTTTGTTTTTTGCGATATACTTGAGGAAATGGAGAAAGCAACAACATGACTACGCAACTGTCTCAAAAAGAAAATCTGCTTTATCGCACGCTGCTCGCTCTCGCCATGATTGCTCTCGTCGCCGCCTTGCGCATCGCTCCGCATCCCTGGAACTTCGCCCCCATCGGCGCCATGGCTCTGTTTTCCGGCGCGGTAATCCGAAACCGCCGCCTCGCGTTTCTTTTTCCCATCCTCGCGCTCTTCGTCGGCGACATTTTCATCGGCTTCCATAAACTAATGCCCATCGTCTACGCCAGCTTTCTCATAAGCGTAGCCATCGGCTTCTGGCTCCGCGATCGCCGTACCGTCGCCCGCGTCAGCATAGCCACCCTCGTCGGCGCCATCCAATTTTTCCTCATCACCAACTTCGCTGTCTGGGCGTTTGGTCTTTCCTACCCGCGCAACAGCGCCGGCTTGCTCGCCTGCTACATCGCGGGAATTCCGTTCTTCTGGAACACCCTCGCTGGCGACGCAGTCTACGCCGTATTGCTTTTCGGAGGCTTTGCGCTGGCGGAGCGCCTCCTTCCCGCTCTCCGCGAACCGGTTTTGGACGTAGGGCGTCAATAGTTCAACAGGAACGGACACCCGCTTTGTCTGCGTAGCTCAACCACGATTTTTCTCTTGACAAAATGTGTCTATTGACGTACAGTATCGCTTGGGTAATACTGCACAACCTGCCCGGGAACGCCAATCTCCTGATTGGCGTTTTTGCATGTAGAGCTCACTTTTCGTCCTAAGTCCTCTATTAGCAACAGTTACGGACCACTCCGGAATTGAACCGATCTTGTGCTAGCAAGTTCTTTAGAATCAATGCTTACAGGACCGATGTAAGTGTTGATTCTAAATGGTTTATACGAACGCTAAATCCTTTATAATCAACATTTACAGAAAACCGGGGGAGGGGTGGCGGTTATAGTTAACCAGTCCAATAGAATACCCCTGCAATCCACGGCAAATGGGGACCCCGCTGGCGCGACGCATGCGTTCAATCGCGCGCCGCGCTGATGCTATAATTCTCGCTCCGTCATGGCGAAATCAGCTCCAGAATCGGTAGCCATCGCGCCCGAAGTCCTCGCGAAATATGAGACCGTCATCGGCTTGGAAGTCCACGTCCAGCTCCTGACGAACTCCAAAATATTCTGCGCCTGCTCGACCCACTTCGGTGATCCACCCAATACGAACGTCTGTCCGGTCTGCCTCGGCCTTCCGGGCACTCTCCCGGTTCTGAACAAGCGCGCCGTCGAACTGGGCATACGCGCCTCGCTCGCGTTGAATTGCACCGTCCACGAGCATTCGCGCTTCGCCAGAAAAAATTATTTCTATCCCGATCTGCCCAAAGGCTACCAAATCTCCCAATACGAACTGCCCCTCGCCACCAATGGCTGGATCGAGATCGACCACGATGGCGCGAAAAAGCGCATCGGCATAACGCGCCTTCATCTTGAAGAAGACGCCGCCAAAAATTTGCATGAAGGCTTCTCGCAATCCGCCACCAAGGCCTACATTGACTACAACCGCTGCGGCACGCCCCTCAGCGAAATCGTTTCCGAGCCCGACATGCGCGCACCCGAGGAGGCCTACGCCTACCTCACCACGCTCCGCCAGATCATGCTCTACACCGGCGTCAGCGACTGCAATATGGAAGAAGGCTCGCTCCGCTGCGACGCCAACGTCAGCGTGCGCCTGCGTGGCGCGAAGGAATTTGGCACGAAAGTAGAAGTAAAAAATCTCAACTCTTTCCGCTATCTCCAAAAAGCTCTCGAATACGAAGTTGAACGCCACATCGGCGTCCTCGAATCCGGCGGCCGCATCGCGCAGGAAACGCGCCTCTGGCATCAGAACGAAAACTGCACCGTCTCCATGCGCTCAAAAGAAAAAGCTCACGACTATCGCTATTTCCCCGAGCCGGACCTGCTGCCAGTGCACGTCAGCGCTGCCTGGCGCGAAGACGTTCTCCGCACGCTGCCCGAACTGCCCGAAGCCAAGCGCGCCCGCTTCATGATCACTTATGGAATCACACCGCAGGATGCTGTCCTGAGTACCTCGACTCGCGCCCGTGCAGATTTCTTTGAGAATACGATTGCGGCGAAAGTAGCGAACCCTCAAGTCGCGGCCAACTGGATTCAAACTGAACTTCTGCGCCGTTTGAACGAATCGGGCAAGGAGATCGAGGCGAGCCCCATATCGCCTCGAGAGCTGGCCGAACTGATTGACCTTGTAGAGTCAGGCAAAATTACGGCCTCGATTGGGAAAAAAGTCTTTGCCACCATGTTTGAATCGGGCCGCAACGCCAACGAAATTGTTGCCACCGAGGGCCTCGCCCAAATCAACGACGCCAGTGCACTCGAGCGAGCCGCCCGCGAAGTCATCGAGAAAAACTCCGACAATGTCGCCAAATTCAAATCCGGCAACGAAGGCGTCTTCAAGTTTTTCGTCGGCCAGGTCATGCGCGCCACACGCGGCCAAGCCAACCCTCAGGTCGTCAACGACATTTTGCGGAAGCTTCTTTCCTGACTCCGTGCCAAAATGTTTCGCAGCCAAGTAGCGCAGTTCGCAAAAATGTAGCGCAGGGCGGATTCCGCGAAGCCCTGCGGCTTTTTCCAGCCGAACGTTACAAACGTAGCGCCGGGCTTTAGCCCGGCATCATCAGACTGATTGATCGAAGCCGCGCGTTGTTTGCCTGCGCAGCTAACCATCGAGGTGAATATGCTCAAAGTAGGCGACAAAGCCCCCGCATTCCGCTTGAAGAATGACGCCGGCAACGACGTCTCTCTTTCCGACTATCTCGGCAAGCGCGTCGTTCTCTTTTTCTATCCGAAAGCCAACACTCCCGGTTGAACGACCGAAGCGTCCGAGTTTCGCGACGCAAAAAAGCAATTCGACAAGCTTAACGTGGTTATCCTTGGCATGAGCGGCGACTCTGTCAAAGCTCAGGCCGCTTTCAAAGCCAAGCAAAAACTCAACTTCGATCTCTTAAGCGATACAGATCTAAAAACCATCGAAGCCTACGGCTCGCGCCGCATGAAAAAGTTCCTCGGCAAATCGTTTCTCGGCATCATCCGCAGCACGTTTCTGATCGGCGCGGACGGCAAGCTCGAACACATCTGGGACAACGTCCAAGCCAAGGGCCACCCAGCCGAGGTTCTCGCTGAGGTCGCGAAAAAATAATCGCCATCCGTTGCGGCGCGCATGTACGGTCATCCTTCTGAGGATGACCGACGGTCCGCCTTCCGAGGCGGGACGCTGTTCACGGTAGAAAGTCCACGTCAGAGTTGAAAGGCGAACTCGTCAGAATTTGCCTGCATAGGCTCGATGAAAAGATTGTCGATTAGACGAGTTTTACCGATGAACACGGCCAGCACGGCATAGCAAGCCCGCGCTATTCGCGCCACGGGCTCAAACGTATCCGCGCTGACAATCTCCGCGTAATCCACAATCGCAAGCGGCTCGGCTTCAATAATCCGCCGCATTACAGTTTGCAACTGCATCGCATCGCGCACGCCCACGGACAACTCATCTCGCGCCGCCACAAGCGCGCGGTGCAAAACGGTCGCAGACTTTCGTTCCTCATCGCTCAAATAAGCATTACGCGATGAAAGCGCCAACCCATCCGCTTCCCGCACAATCGGGCAAACCACAATTTCCGCATCAAGGTTCAAATCGCGCGCCATCTCGCCGATGATGCGCACCTGCTGCGCATCCTTCCTCCCGAAATATGCGAAGTGCGGCTGCACGATCTCAAAAAGTTTTAGCACGACGGTAGACACGCCGCGAAAATGTCCCGGCCGCGAGCGTCCCTCCAGTCGCTCGCTGATGCCTTCAACATGGACGTACGTCCGAAACCCGTCCGGATACACGTCCGCGGCTTCGGGCGCAAACAAACAATCGACGCCCACCGCCGCCAGTTTTTCCGCATCCTTCTCGAGGTCACGCGGATATTTCTTGTAATCCTCTTTCGGCCCAAACTGTTTCGGGTTCACAAACACGGATGCAATCACGCGCGAACATTCTTGCCGCGCCCGCGAGACCAATGCCGTGTGTCCTTCATGCAGCGCGCCCATCGTCGGCACCAGTCCGATCACGCGCTCTTCACCGCGCGCGCCACGAGCGTATTCCTTCATCCAGGCTATCGTTCGGATTATTTCCACAGTAGCGCCGGCATCTTGCCGGCTCTTATTCGTTTGGAGCTGTAAAAGTTTTTACGAATTACGCGCTCGCCGCAGTCGCGCGTTCACGATAGTAGTGCATCAGGTCCGTCAAAATCGGCTGCGCCCCAAGTTGCCGCAGCAACGTCGTAATCTGCCCGCGATGGTAAGTCCCATGATTCACCAGGTGCTGCATCGATTGCCACAGCGGATTCCGATACATGCCAAATTTCAAGGTCTTGTATTCCATCACGCGGTTCAAATCGTCTTGCGTCAGCTTCCCAACAAACGCCAGCAGCCGCGCTTCCTGTTCCGCCCATTTCGCGCGCAAACTGTCCACATCCGCGCATTCCAAAACATCCGGCAACGACGCAGGCGACCGCCCCTGGAATCGCTCCAGCCAAATCCATTCCGCCCCGCAAATATGCCCCAGCGTGTCCCGCACCGAGCCAAAGCTCGAACCCATCGGTTTCGTAAACTGCTCGCTCGTCAAATTCCCCGCAGCTTCGAGCGAGCGATGATTCGCCCAAGCATTGTAGTCATACAGTGTGCGCATCTCTCCTGGCGTCATCTTCCCCTCCAGCCGCCAACGTCATATATCCTCGCCGCTTTTCGAGTTTCGGTTTTCGAATTTCGTTGCTACCAATCGCCGTCACTATTGACCGGCGCCTCTTTCTCCTCCTTCGCCGTCTGCGCCGCGTGATACGACTCCCCATCCGAAGGGAATGTCCCTCCGCGCACGTCCTCGCAATACTCCCGCGCCGCCTTCGCGATGATCTCTCCCACGTTCGCATACTGCCGCGCAAATTTCGGCGTCTGCCCGAATGTCAATCCCAGCAAATCGTGAATCACCAGAATCTGCCCGTCGCAGTCCGGTCCCGCGCCAATCCCAATCGTCGGAATCCGCAGCTCGCGCGTAATCTGCGCTGCCAGCTCTCGCGGCACTGCCTCCAGCACCACGGCAAACGCTCCGGCCGCTTCCACCGCCCGCGCGTCCCGCAGCAACTGCTCCGCCGCATCCACGGTCTTGCCCTGCACGCGATATCCGCCCAGCGCGTTCACCGATTGCGGCGTCAACCCCACATGCCCCATCACCGGAATTTCCGCTTCCGTCAGCCGCACAATCAATTCCAGCCGCCGCTCGCCGCCTTCCACTTTCACCGCTTCCGCGCCCGCCCCTTTCACAAACCGCATTGCGTTGCGCACCGATTCCGCGATGTCGCTGTGATAGCTGCCATAAGGCATGTCCGCCACTACGAGCGCCCGCCGCGTCCCGCGCCGCACTGCCCGAGTGTGATGCAGCATCTCCTCGATCGAAACTGGCAGCGTGCTCTCATATCCCAGCACCACCATCCCGAGCGAATCGCCCACCAGCAGCACATCCACGCCCGCCTCGTCCAAGAGACGCGCCGTCGGATAGTCATACGCCGTCAAACAAGTAATTTTCTGCGAATGTAAATTGGATCGGGGAACTGCGGCGGAAGATTTCCGCTGCAGCAAATCGGGCACGGTGATCTTGCCATTGCCCGCACTAGGAACGACGCTCATGGTGGCCTCCGGTGCCGCTCCCTAACCGCAGGATACAGCCCTGTACCTCACCTTCGCGCAGAATACCAAATTCCCTCGCCCATGGCCACAATTTCGATCGTTCAAGCGCTGCTCAGTTCTCTACAGTGCCCATCACCATGACCAACAACTCCAGGACGCAACCTAAAATCCCGGCGGCCGCACTTCCACTACACCGAATGCTTTCTCAAGCGCGAGACCGGCTTGCGCCATGGTTCCTTCGTCGAAGAGACGGCCGATCAGAGTCACGCCATGCGGGACGCGCCTCGGCGGCGAAAACTTTGGCAGCGGCCTGCTGGGGTCGGGCGCCCAGTCCGTGCGCGCCTCGGCCACCTCGATAAATCCTGCTCTCATCGTCAAAGAAGGATGCCCTGTGAAATTCGTAATCGTCAGCATTTCATCGCGCAGCGAAGGCACGAGGAGCAAATCTACTTGCGAAAAGACTCGCGCCATTTCGTTCGCTACTTTTCGGCGCAAACGGTCGGTCTGCACAAAATCTACCGCGGAAAGAAACCGCGACTGCCGGAAAATATTCGGCCACGCGTCGTACGTCTGTACCTTCAACTGGTCCACTGCGTGATTCAGCGTAATCTCTTCGAACGCTGCGGCCCCTTCCGCGAACAAAATCAGGTTCAGCGAATCGTACGGCCAATCCGGAATGCTTACCTCCACGGGAATCATGCCTACTTTCTTCACCGTCTCCAGCGCCGCGCGATCCACTTCCGTCGCAGGATTTTCTTTCATCCACTCGGGAAAATAGCCGACGCGCAATCCCTTCACGCTCGCGCCCGCGTCAAAGTCGAGCCGGCTGGGCACACTCGAAACGTCGCCCGCATCCGTCCCGGAAATCGCATGCAACACCAGCATCGCGTCCTCAACACTCCTGGTCATCGGCCCGAGCTTATCGAGCGACCAGCACAGCGTCATCGCTCCCGTTCGCGCCACGCGCCCATACGTCGGCCGCAATCCCGTAAGTCCGCAGCGCATGCTCGGGCCAACGATGCTCCCGCCCGTCTCGCTGCCAATCGCAAATCCCACCAACCCCGCCGCCGTCGCCGCGCCCGGCCCCGCGCTCGAGCCCGACGATCCTTCCTCCAATAGCCACGGGTTCATCGTCTGCCCGCCAAACCAAATATCATTCAACGCCAGCGCGCCCAAGCTCAGCTTCGCCACGAGCACCGCCCCCGCGTCATGCAGCCTCTTCACGACTGCCGCATCCTTCGCAGGCACTCGATTTCGAAACGGCTCCGCTCCCCACGTCGTCGCAATTCCCGCCGTGTCCAGCAAATCCTTCGCACCCCAAGGAATCCCGTGCAAAGTCCCGCGATATTTTCCAGCCGCAATCTCCGCATCGGCCTTTCTCGCCTGCGACAAAGCCAGATCGCGCGTAAGCGTGATAACGCACCGCAACTTGCCGTTAAATCTCTCCAGCCTTTCTAAATAAATCTTCGTCAATCGCTCCGAAGTAATTTTCCGCGTCTCAATCCATCTCGAAAGCTGTACCACCGAAGCAAACGCAATGTCCTCATCCCGCTCAGGCAAAGCCCCCGCGTCATTCGAACTGCGCACAAATCGCTCGCGCTCCGGCCCGCGTTTCATCCCCGGCAAAATGGGATCCCAATGCGAATACGGCGCCACCTCCGCCTCGATTGTCACTTTGTGTGGCCCCGCCCGCCGCTCATACAGCGCCGCCATGTTGCCGCGCCAACTCGACGCCGCCATCTCGCGTTCCGCACCGCGCATTTGCACTTGCACCAGCTTCTCCGCCTCCGCAAAAGTCCCCGGCGACACGTCCGGCCCCACAGCAGGCCCCGTCCCAAATGCCGGAGGCGTCCCCGCAGGCGCCTCGCCCGGTTTCTGCTGCTGCGTTCCTGCGACCGCCGCTCCAACCAATCCCAGCGATGTCTCCGCCAAAAATTCCCGCCGCGTTTTCCCCATCTTTCCTCCGCATAAACGCACTGATCCACACGCGCTTCTCGACTCTTCGCTCCCTCTTGCATTCAGTTAAGATATTTTCGATTCAATTCCCCGGCACATGCCGTACCGGCGTCGCTTCCGATCCCGGCCCAGGTTCCGGCACAGGTTTCGGCATCTCGTCATCCTTGAATCGCGGCACCATCTCGTCGGCCATCGCAAAGGCATACACCGCCGAGGCAATCTCTACAGCACCTTCTCTCACGTCCTCTTCATAAATTCGCTCGTACGTGTCGAGATTCGTGTGATGCGTGAAGGAACCGTAATCGAATGGATCCTGCGCCAATCCGATTCCCGGCAATCCCGCGTTGTTAAACGAAGTGCTGTCCGTTCCGCCGGTCCTGCGGCTGTCGCTCTTGAGGACTCCCGTGAACCCCCAATCCGCAAACGGCATCATCGCCTCGCGAACCATGTCCGCCGCGCCATCCGGACCAAACACGCCCGCGCCTCGCGGCTTGCCCGTGCCGGAATCAATGTTGAAGTACGCGTCTAATTTCGCATACTCCGGCTTTTGGTTTTCAAAACTTCCAAAGTGCTGCCGAACGTACGCCAGCGACCCGAGCAATCCTTCTTCTTCCCCACTCCAGAGCGCGATGCGAATCGTTCTCCGCGGCTTCACGTGCAACGCGGTCAAAATCCGTATCGCCTCCAGCATCATCGAGGAGCCGATTCCGTTGTCTGTCGCTCCCGTCGCGTCATGCCACGAATCATAATGCCCGCCCAGCATCACGATCTCGTCCTTCTTGTCCGTGCCGGGAATTTCGCCGATGGCGTTATAGGCCGTCGTGCCTTCGGGATACTCCTTGTTCTGAATATTAATGCGCAGCGTCACCGCCGTTCCGTCGTCCATGATTCTCGAAATTCGCCCATAGTCTTCATTGCGCATCACCAGCGTCGGCACGGCGCGAGTCCAATCGTACTTGCCGTTTTGCTGCGCCACGACCACGCCGTGCGCTCGCCCCGCATCGTTAATCCGCGCCAGCGCTCCGTTATCCACTAGAAACTGGTCCACCTGCCGCGATACTTCCAGCCGGGTCAACTGCCCTTCCGGCAGCTTTTGCGGTTCAGGAAAGCGGAACGGGCGCGGATTCTTCGCATCGAATCGCGATTTCCATTCGTCCTCCGGACGCCGCATCGGCGCTGGATTCATATCTTCCGCAACCTCCACATGCTTCCCCACAAACACAATCGCTCCCCGAACCTTGTCCTTCATCGAGTTCAGATATGCATCGAGCTCCGCCTGAGTCGGCTGCTTCGGGTCGGCTGGCTTCGTTGCCGGCATCGGCGGTGCGGCCCATTTCGGTTCCGGCGGCGGCGGGGCACCTCCAAAAAAGTTGAATCCCCCGCGCGCCGGCAGCGCCAATCCCGGCGGATCGAGCCTCACCACTTGTGCAGTGACAACTCCGCTCGTACTCGGCGTCCACGCCAGCGGCTCGACCATCAACTGCCCGTGAAACGGCGCAACGGCTTCCGCCAAAAGCTCCATGTTTTCCCATCCGGGCGCCGGTGCCGCCGCGCTCGGCGGCTGAAACGTCCACGGCTCCAGGTGCACGTTCGCCAATCCCCAGGACGTCATCGTTGCAACCGCCCAATCGTCCGCCGCTTTCAAATTCGGCGTGCCCGTGACGCGCGGGCCGTGCACATCGGCGATCTCATGGATGATCCACATAATTTTCGAATGATCCGTTTCTTCCGCGCGGATCTGCGCGTACATCCCGGCAAGTCCCGGAGCCTGCGCGGGCAACGACATCGCCGTCAACATCAAACATCCCGCCAAAAGTGGACGGATCTTCCTCACAGTTCCTCCCCATCTCTTCCGAGATTTATCGCGTTGTGTTCTCGGTCGCAGGTCAATATACGCTCCGTGGTCCTCGCCCGCAATCCGGCCGACAGCGCTGGAGGTAAGGAGCTATACCGCAGTGAAGAACGAGCCATCTTCCGCGACATACCCATACGCCATGCGCGGGGTGTTGAAGGCAAAGCCAGGGTTCCCTTCGCGGTCGAGCAGGATTAGTCCTCCGGTGGCGTGGGTGCGTTGGGCGAGCAAGTGGACCGCTTCGCGCGCAGCCTGCATGGCGGCGTCCGCAGCGCAGGACGGAGCAGATGAGAGCGAAGGATCGCGCGAGGAATCGGACACGCAGAAAACCGCACCGCCGGTGCGAACCAGGTCCACGGCGGTCTTGGCCATGACGATCTTCATGATGGCCTCGCCGTAGCCGGTGCAGGAGACTCCGGCAGCGGTAGCATCGGCGTAGCAGCCGCAGCCGATGAGCGGCGAATCGCCAACGCGGCCAGGTAGTTTGCAGCAAGTGCCTCCGGTGGAAGTAGCCGCGAAGAGCTTGCCGTGAGAATCGAGTGCGACGGCCCCAACGGTGCCCTGCTCGTGGCCGCGATGATGAGCTGCGGCGTGCTTGTCCTGGCTGCAACGGCGCCAGGCTTCGCGCTCTGCGTCGCTGATTAACTCCTCTGGATCGCAAAGAGAGATGCCATGGTCTTTGGCGAAGCGTTCGGCGCCTTCGCCGACAAGCATCATGTGGGGGCAGTGCTCGAGAACCGCGCGAGCGAGACGGATTGGATTGCGGATGCGCTGCAGCGAAGCGACGGCCCCGGAGCGGAGCGTCGCGCCATTCATCACGATGGCGTCGCATTCGACGCGGCCGTCGAGATTCAGATGCGAACCGAAGCCGGCGTCGAACACAGGGTCGTCTTCGAGGACCAGCACGGAGGCTTCCACGGCGTCAAGCGCGGAACCGCCGCGGGAAAGAATGGACCATCCGGCGTCGAGAGCGCGGCGGCAGCCGGAATTGCATGCGCCGACGGCTTCGTCGGGAATATCCCAAGCCCCGCCATGCACAATCAATGATGGCTTCATCGGGAGGAGAATGGCAAAGGGTGGAGAGATTGTCCAGCGCGGGGACGAGCGGCCGTGTTCATCCTCTAGACGAAGAAATCGAGCAAGAAAAGAAAGACGCCGAGAAAGAGCAGGATGAAAGCCGGATTAATGTGCCGGCGAGGGAAGCGGCTGAGTGAGCTGATAAATTGCGAAGGAACGGCCTTAAGGCGAGACTCCTCGCGGATGCTGTAAAACGGGCCAATGACGGTATAGCGGGAAAGGCTGCGCCGGAACGCGCCGAACTCGTCGTGGGCCCACACGGAGAAATCGTCACGGCTGCGCCAAACGAGAGCGGCGCCAAGGGCAAAAGCGACATAGCCAAGCAAAGTTAGAAGCCCGTGGCCCGGGCCGACTCCCCAATACATGATGCCTCGCAGACGACTCACTCAAAATCGTGGGACGTCAGAAAAAGCCGAAAAGTTACTCGTCCTCGTGGATGGTAACGAGTCGCACGATCTCAAATTCCTTCTGGCCAGCGGGCGTGATAACTTGAACTTCGTCGCCGACCTTGCGGTTGAGCAAAGCCTTTCCGATGGGCGAAGTCGTTGATATTAAGCCCTTTTCGACGTCAGCCTCTTCGGTCGTAACCAGCTTGTATTCAATTTTCACTTCGCGGTTAAGATCGAGCACGAGAACCCGCGAACCGTAGCCGGAGCGGTCCCTGGGAATGTTGCTGAGATTGAGCATGCCGAGGTCGCCCATGCGTTTTTTGAGCTGGCCGATGCGTGCGTTGACGTATCCCTGGCGCTCTTTGGCGTACTTGTACTCCGCGTTTTCGGAAAGGTCGCCGTGCGCGCGCGCCTTGGCGATCTCCTTTGGGAGATCGATGTTCAGCTCGTGCTCGAGCTGGTCGATTTCCCCTTGCAAGCGCTGTTTGATCTTCGCGAGTGGGTCAGGCATGGTCGTCCATCAGTAGGAATCCGGTGCCAAAAAATGTTCGCGGAGTCCGGTTTTACTGGAGGGCTCGCCGGACCCCGCGCGAACAAGCATTATAGATGCGGGGCAATTGCCGCCACAAGGGGCAGTCGCAGTTAGTTTTGGGTAGTACCCGGCAAGCTCGACCGCAGAGCGGAAGAGGCGCAACCGAGGCGAGCTGAGGGGCAGGCAAAAGGCTCGTGGAGAGATTCAGCGGACTTTGACATCTACGGATTGAGACTTTGTACCGCCCTTGCCGTCTTCGATTGTCAGCCTGTAAGTGGTTGTTTTTGATGGAGATACGTCCACGCAATGGGCGACCGATGGCCAGACGGGCTGCGTCTGTGGGTCGAGCTTGACCGTCTTGGCATTGGACACCCCATAGCACAGCTGAGCGGATTGGCCACGGCGGATGAGTGTTGGACTAGCATAGAAGCTCAGGATGGTGAACTCCTTGCCCCCTAGCTGCTCGACGGCGAGGCGGTCTTGTTCGCGTTGTTTTTCCGCTCGTTGCTGCACGGCCTGGCGGTCGATGTTGCGGGCATCCTGCCAGCGGGAAAACATGACGAACAAGACACCAAGAAGTGCAACCAAGAGAACGGCCGAGGAATACAGCAACGGATTTTTCAGATGAGACTTCGGTTCAGGAACCAGGTCAGATGCCATGCGCGCGCTCCCAAGGGGCCGTTGCTTCTGCAACGAAAATAACGCGAATGCGCCCCGCGGGAAAGAGCTGATTGCGTTTTGTTTGCTTGAGCCGGAAAAAATTTACCGGCGAAAGCGGATCACTTCACGGAATTGGCCAACTCCCGCCAAGTGACGAGCTTGATGTTCTGCTCCCGCAGCAACGCCCGGAATTCCGGGCTGGTGAAGAAATTAAAATCGCGTTGCCGCCAGGCTGCGCCCCAGGTATCGCGTTCGCGTGTGGCGGCGCGCATTTCTTCATCATCGAAAGCCAAATGGATGATAAAGACCGTCACACCGGGCTGAAGATTTTTCAGCGCCTGGATATAAAAATCTGCCCATTTTTCCGGCGGCACTCCCGGCTCCATCGTCACGGTGTGGTCAACGACGAGATCGCCGGGGCTCAGGGAAGTTTCAAGATAGGGGCGGTCCGCGAACCAATCTCGCACCAGGAACACCGGCAATTTGTAATCATGGGCGACGCGGAGAACGCTTTCGAAAATGTCTTTGCCATTTTCGAAAAGGCGGTATTGATGAGAGTCGAGGTGTGTCGGGCGGACACCCATGGCAATGGCTCTATCGATTTGTGCGCGAAGCTCGAGTTCCACTTCCTGGGCGTCGATGCGCGTTGTTTTCGGCCAGTCCAGGTGGAAGTATCCGTTCGAGTCCACGAGACTCGGAACTTTGTCCCTCGGCGCGACGGGCCCCCAGCGATAGAAAACGCGTTCGCTGGTAAGCGTGAGGTGGAGTCCTAAATCGGCTTCGGGATGAGCCTTCGCGTAGTCCGCCATTTCTGGAAACCAGGGACAAGGCACCATGATACTGGCCGAAGTGACGAGCCCCGTTTCGAGGCCTTTGATCGAAGCGGCGTTCACGGAATGCGTCATGCCCAGGTCATCGGCGTGCACGATCACGAGTTTTGCATCACGCGCGTAGCCGAGTCTTTCTGCCAGGGATTTGGGGACGGTCTGCGCGCGTAGGCAGGGGATCAAAAGCACAAACAGGCTCGCCAACAAGCCAAGATTAAGAGACAGAAAAGCTCGATAAACTTTGGACGAAACGGATATGCGCATTACTCCTTCCTCAGTAAATTGACCTGTGATCCAAGACATCTCCTTTCTCATTGCGCCGCCGGGACCTTGCGCGTCCGGTGCGACCCAAAGCTGCCAGGGTACAGAAAGCAAATCAGCATGGACAGCGCGCAACGTTTTCTCATAATTCGAGCAACTCTAGCACAGGAAGAAGTGAGCACAAACGATTCCGTCCATGAAACTCTATGGTTTCAAGGGTGGCGGAGCAGCGGACATTTTGCGGGCGACGTCTTCCTCTGCTTTGTTGTGGAGATCGCGGACCTTGGCGAACTCCTTTTGGGCCGCTGCCTCATTGCCAGCAGCCTGATAGACGCGTCCAAGCCGGAAATGCGCATCGGGCTGTTCCGGATCCAATTCCACGGCACGTTTTAGCGCGGCGATCGCGTCTTGATCGTGGCCTTGCTCGGCAAGAATGGCGCCCAGGTCGAGATACGCGATGCGAATGTCCTTGCGCGATTGCAGCGCCTTCTTGAGCAGTGTGACGGCGGTCTCCGGATCGTTTTGCTTCATGGCCACATCGCCGAGGTACGCCAAAGCTTGGGCATTATCCGGATCGACGGCCAGCTCGGCCTTGAAATCAGATTCCGCCTCATCGTATTGCTTCAGCTTCCAGTGGAGGTAGCCAAGACCGAAATGGACGTTCGGTTCTTGCGGCGCGGCTTTTACGGCCTCCTGGAACTCGGCAATGGCTTCCGCGGTCCTTCCCAGGCCGTCCAAAGCCTCGCCCATGAGAACGTGAGCCGCGGGTGAGTTTGGATCGCGCTGGGCGATCTGGCGGAATTCCTCAAGGGCACAATCGAATTTTTTGGCCCATAAACAGCTTTGCGCCAGGACTTTACGCAACTCGGTATCGTCTGGATCGGCCTTGGCGGCGAGCGCAAGGTGCTTTGAGGCCTGCAAAAACTGCTTCGAGCCGTAATAGCTCAAGCCAAGCAGCGCGCGGGCCTGCATGTTGCCTGGCTGGGCAGTCAAAGCGGCGCTGAGCGGGGCCACGGCTGCGGCGAAATACCCTTGCTTGAATTCCGCGAGGCCCAGATTCAACTGGATTCCCGCGAGCTTGGGATCCAGGGCGAGAGCCTTTTTGTAAGCGGCGGCGGCTTGTGGATAGTTCTGTAACCTGGAAAGGTCAACGCCCAAGCTGGCGAAGGCAGCGGCGTCGCGCGGATTCGTGGCGACAACGGCCTGCCAGACTCGAACCGCGTCGGCGAGCTTCCCCTGTTGCTCGAAGGCCAGCGCCTGCTGTGGCGCCGACTTGGGGGATTGGGCGCCTGCAAAGGCGGGCGAGAAGCAAATCGTGAGAAAGAGAGCAAGGAGGAAAAGGCGAGAGCCTGCCGAGACGACGCGAGATGGATTAGCCCCCCCGGCATTTTTCGTAAGCGTTGCATGTAAACGACTTAAGTTTACGGTAAGTCTTTTAGAATCAACACTTATGGACACTCTATAGATATTGATTCTAAAGGACTTACTGGGAAACTGGCAGGCCACGATGATCGCTCTGCGCGTGGCGACCGAGGAGCGGTTCAGAGACGAAGAACAAGATGGAGAGTAGGCAAGAGCGGCGCTAGTGGCCGACGGAAGCGCGCGAGAAGCTTGTTGGTGGCGAACTTTCACAGAACCTTATAGCATATGTTTACCGACTTGTCAAGATAATTGTAAGTGTAAGAAAATAGGGAGAATAGAAAGGGGACCGGGGCAAGCGGGAGAAGAGGCTCCTGGGACGGCGAAAAAAAACGCCCCGCTCGCAGTGCCTGCGAGCGGGGCGGGGTTGCTGCTTCCGGGGTGATTAGAAGTAAATCTTGCCGCCGAGCTGAAGAATTCTCGGGTCGAAGGTTGAGGTGACCTGGCCGAAGTTACCCTTCGGAGTGCCGTTGCTGTTATAGCCGTTAAAGCCGGTGCCTACGCCGTTGAATTCCGTATGGTTCCACGTATTGAAGGTTTCCAAACGCAGTTCCAAGCGGCTGCCGCGAGATTCGCTAAGAATGAAGCTCTTGAACAGGGACATATTCCAGTTGTCCATGCCCGGTCCGCGAAGTCCGTTGTGCGGGAAGGTGCCCCAAGCGCCGAGGGTTGGAAACGACCAGCCCTGCGGGTTGAACCACTGAGCGACGGTGTGTGGATAAGCCACAGTACCGGGCGTGTTGGGGCGGTTTGCTCCACCCACAAAATTGCCGCCTTGGTTGTTGCCATCCGTGATGTTGATCGGAAGACCAGACTCCATGGTGACGATACCGGAGACTTGCCAGCCGCCGACTGTGGACCTCAAGAGGCGGTTTTCGCTGTGGCGTAGCAGGGGTATGTCATAGATAAAGTCGACGACGGCGACGTGTGTCCTGTCATATCCGCTGAGCCCATTGTCATAGGTCCAACCCTGGTACGGGTTGGCGACTGTGCCGAGGTCTCCACCGCCGTTGCCGCCCGTGGTCGGATCGATCGCACGCGACAAAGTGTAGAACGCCCGAAGGGTCAGGTCATGACTAAGCTGTGAGTTGAGGTCTATTTGCAGGCCATTGTAGTGAGTGTTGGCCTCATTCGCCGCGAGCCTGACAGTAGTAAAACCCGGATAGGGCAGGCCGGGTGCTGTTTGATACTTAGCATTCGTACTGAGAAGGTTCCCGAGGTCGCTCTCGGTGGGCAGGTTGATGTTGCGATAGTCATTCTGATGCCTGCCTTGGTTGCCGACGTAACTCACCGACAACACCGACTTGGTTCCCAATTGGTGTTGCACGCCGACGCTGTACTGGTAGCTGACGGGCAACTTGTAATTGTTAACGTCCAAGCCCGTGATACTGGCGGCGTTAATGGGCCGAACCACAGGGTTTCCTGACGAAAGAGCGATACTGGGATTCGCCATCTCAACGCTGTTGTTACTAACCTGGAGGCTGAAGGGAATGTTGGGACCGGCGTTGTACATGTCGTTGCCCTGGATGCGTTCGTACATGATGCCGAAACCGCCGCGGATAACGGTTTTACCGCTGCCGGTGACGTCATAGGCAAAGCCGAGGCGCGGACCGAAGGCGGCCCAATGATTGTTGACGAGACCCTGCGGGACGCCGTTCTGGCCGGGGATGCCGATGCCGTTCAAATAGAGCGGAACGCCAGCAAGAATCGGATTCGGGCTGGTGCCCAGACCGGGGCTCGCGGCGGTGCAGCCCGGATTCGCTCCGGTAACCGAATTGAAAGGACCGCCGCAAATAGTGTTGTTCGTGGCAAACACGGCCGCATTCGCCGGGTTGTAAAGGTTGGGATAGAAATTTCCCATACGGTTGTTGGCTTCGTAAGTGTGTGGCACACCGTCCCAGCGCAAGCCGAGGTTGAGAGTCAGGCGGTTATTCACGCGCCAGTTGTCCTGGACGTAGGCGGCCCAGGAAACGTTGTTCCAGAGACCATGGTCTTGCACGGCTAGCTCTTGATAAGAGCTGGCATCGCCTAGCAGGAAATCGGCGTAGCCAAGTCCGGTGTAAGTTCCGTTGAAGGAGTATCCGCCCTGGGTCTGACCGAAGAGGTCCTGAACTTTCTTGTAAAGAGCCCAGCTTCCGCCCATCTTGATCTGGTGGGCGCCCTTGGTCCATGAGACGTCATCGCGAATCTGGTAGTCATCGGCCTTGTTGTGCCAGGGCCAACTGGAGATTTCAAATTGCGAGTTGATGGCCCCGCCAAGGTCGATGTTGGGGATGCGGCTCAAGTTATTGGGGCCCGTGAAGAGCCTGGAATTCGTACCGTTGTAGCCGCTGGGGAGAGCCAAACCGGTCAAGCCCGACGCGGCGTAAGGCACGATGTTGATGCGGTTGCCGTTATAGTTGAAGGCGGCCTCGTTGACGAGAGTTGGGCTGATCGTATAGGTGGTGTGGATGACGGCGCTATACGACGGATTGCCGAAGGTGTCGCCGACGGTGGGAACGTTGTCTCCGCTCCACTGGCTGGTAGCAAAACCTTGGGAGACTTGTTCGGCGATGAAATGTCCGAAGACTGAGAACTTGTCGGTGAAGTTATGATCGACGCGGGCAATCTCTTCCCTCAGATTCGTGGCAGCGTTGGCGCCGCCTCTAAACTCCGGATTGCCGTTCAGGTCGGTAGTGTTGTTCGCCGGGAAGATGCCGGCCTTGAGCAGAGCCTGAGCGTTTGGACTGAGCATACAAGAAGGAATCACGTTTCCGGGAAATGGCGAACCTTGCACAATTCCCGCGGGAGCAGTCCCGCCGGGGCAATTAGCAAACAGGACGGACGGAGCCACGTTCGCCGTAGTAGGAACATTGATCGGGGTTGTGACGGAACTGAGGTTACCGCCGTAGGAAGAGGTGGCGGGAACCAACTGGTTGGTGCCGCCGCCCTGAATCAGGGGGCGCCATTCCATATTGTAGAAGAAGAAGGTTTTTTTCTTATCCGGGTTATAGAGGTGGCCGAGAGTCACCGGGCCACCAACGTTGAAGCCGTACACGTTGAGGCGCAGCTCTTGAATTTTGATGGGGGCCTGGCGGAAGAAGCCGCGGGCATCGAAGGCGTCGTTGCGGTTGAACTCCCACGCGGAAGCATGGAATTGAGTGGTTCCAGACTTCAGAATCATGGTCATCGTGCCGGCGGAAGAGAGGCCATAGTCGGCGCTGTAATTGGAAGTGAGAGTGCGGAACTCGGCGATCGCGTCTGTCGAGGGAGCGATGCTCATGCCGCCGGCGCCGCCACGGTCATCATCTTCGCCGCCATCGAGCAAATAGATGTTGTGGTTCTGGCGCATGCCGTTGAATTCCACGTTGGCGTTGCCGCCAACCGGTGTGTTGACGAAACCGGTGATCTGGCTGGAAGCGCCAGGGGCCAAAGCAACAAGCTGATAAATGCTGCGGCCATTTGTCGCGATCTGCGACATCTGCTGGTCGGTGATGAGGTTGCTACGTTCGCCGGAGTCGGCCTGGACCTGGACAGCATTGGCTTCAACGGTGACCGTTTCTTGAGCGGCGCCGAGTTGCATCTGGAAATCGACGCGGATGCGGTCTCCGACGTTCAGCACGATATTTTTTTGTTGGGCGGACTTGAAGCCTTTGGCCTCGGCTTTGACCACGTAATGGCCGATCTGAAGATCGGGCGCGACGTATTGGCCGGCATCGTTCGTCGGATACGTGCGACTGGCATCCGTATCGGTGTTGGTGATGGTGACAGCCACATTGGGGACAACGGCACCAGAGGGATCGGTGACGGTGCCGACGATGGTGGCCTGCTGAGCAAAGGTTGAAAACGAAAAACCAATGAGAGCAAGCGAAAGAACAAATAGAAAGCGCAGACGAAAAGGATTGACCACAAAAACGATATTCTTAACAGAACCCAACAAAAGACGCATATTTATGCCTCCACACCCCACGGCGATTGGAAACGCCGTTAACGTAAACGGAGCTTTTCATTGGAGCAGTATTGTTGTCAAGCATTTTTTTTGATTTGTCCTAGCGGTGTGCCAAATGCTTACGTCTGCAACAAAGCGAGGGCCGCGCGCCGGCGCCGATGAACCGGGCCGTGGGTTTTGGTACTGTTAGTAGCAGCTGAAGAGCTGAGCCTGCGGTCTTACCGAGGATGTGCATCAAAGGAAGCACCGCACATGACTCCAAGTTTGGAGAGGAGATAGGATTTATTGATGAGGTCTCCAAGTCCGAAGCCCGGAAAGCCACGCCAATCGCGACGGTTTCTTGCGGCAGGTACGATCGTGGGTGCGCTCTGCATGTTTTTCCTGGCGCTCGGCACAACCGGCCAGCAGGAGACGAGGCGGCAGACAGATCGGCAGACCAAACAAGCTCCCTCCGGGATGGGAGTGGCGACGGGAGGCGCGCATCCCGCCGTGAAGGATTCTCTCTCGCGCCCCATCACGGCGGGCGGATTTGTGGATGGTGCGACGGTCGTATTCAGCGACATCACCCAGCAAGCCGGGCTGGATAAATTCGTGCAGCGATCGGGAACCGCGGAGAAGAAGACCATTCTTGAGACCATCGGCTCGGGCGTGGCGCTGCTGGACTACGACAACGACGGCTGGCTGGATATTTATCTTCTGAATGGTTCCACGATCGCCGCGTTGAAGGGGAAGGAAGCACCGCCGCGAGCCATGCTGTTCCACAATAATCACGACGGGACTTTTACGGATGTGACCGAGAAGGCGGGAGTGGCAAACGAGCGATGGGGAGTTGGCGTGGCCGTGGGGGACTACGACAACGACGGGTGGCCGGACATTTACGTTGCGAACTTTGGGAAGAACCGGCTTTACCACAACAACCATGACGGAACATTCACGGATGTCGCCGAGAAGGCAGGCGTAACTCTGGGGGGCTGGTCGGCTGGACCTACGTGGGGCGATTACGACCACGACGGATTGCTGGATCTGTTTGTTCCGGGGTACGTGAAGTTTGATGTGGACAATCCGCCGATTGCAGGACAAGGGCGAATTCCGCCAAATTTTTGCCAGTTTCGAGGAATCGCGGTGATGTGCGGGCCGCGGGGGTTGCCGGGAGAAAGCGACCACCTGTTTCATAACAATGGAGATGGCACGTTCACGGACGTGAGCGTGAAGGCGGGCGTTTCCGACCCGAACAAATATTACGGGTTAGCCTCCGCTTTCGTGGACGTGGATGATGACGGATGGGTGGATTTGGTGGTGGCTAATGATTCCACTCCGAACTATCTCTACCGGAATAAGCACGACGGGACTTTTGAAGATGAAAGTTACGCATCGGGATTCGCTTTGAGCGACGACGGACGCGAGCAGGCCTCCATGGGTATCGCCATTGGCGATTACCAGCGGACGGGGAGAATCGACCTTTTCACGACGACTTTTTCCGATGATTACAAAACGCTTTATCGAAATGACGGCCAGGGAAGTTTTTCGGACGTGACTTACCAGGCGGGTCTTGCGGGCCCGACAACTCCCTTTCTATCCTGGGGAACGGGGTTCCTTGATTACGATAATGACGGCTGGCTGGACCTGTTTATCGCCAATGGACACGTTTATCCGGAAGTTGACAAGCAGGATTGGGGCACAACGTGGGCGGAACGGCCGCAACTCTTTCGCAATCTGGACGGAAAGAAATTCGCGGAAGTGCCGCCGGCAACGGGGAGCGGACTTGCGGATGTGATTTCCGCGCGCGGGGCGGCGTTTGGAGACATCTTCAACGATGGCGCGATCGATGTGGTGATCAACAACATCGATTCAGAGCCCACGTTGCTACGAAATGTGTTGAAGACCGGCAATCACTGGCTGGAGCTGAAACTGATTGGCGGGGCGAAGAGTCCGCGCGATGCCAACGGGGCGAAGGTTTTTCTGACGATCGGCGGGATACGGCAGCGGGGAGACGTTTATAGCGGCGGATCGTACGGCTCGAGCTCCGATCAGCGTGTTCACTTCGGATTGGGGAAAGCGACTGCGGTAGATTCGATTGAGATTGACTGGCCAAGCGGGACCAAAGAAAAAATTGCGGCGCCGGGTATCGATCGGATCATCACGGTGCATGAAGCAAAGAAGGGCAGAGGCTGATTTATCGCGGAGCCGCCACCAGGACGGTCAGTTACCTGGCGGTTGAGGTGAATTATTCGGGGCGCCGCGCACATCTTTCTGAACTTGTTCGCGCATCTTGCGGACACGATCGGACATCGGCCCGGTGGGCGCCAGTTTGAGGTAAGCGTCGGCATCGCGCAAAGCGGCGGGAAAGTCGTCGGTCTGGATGTGAAGATTGTAGAGCAAAAGGTAAATCTGCGGATCATCCGGTTTCAGATCGCGGGACGCGGCGGCGGTTGTAAGAGCGTCGCTGAAGCGATTCTGACCGCGCAGTGCGACGGACAATTCGAACTGGCCACGCCAGGACGAAGCGTCGAGAGCAATGGCTTTGCGGAGGAGCGGCTCGGCGTCGGAGAAATGTTTCTGGCTATTGAGCATGGAAGCGAGATCGATCATCGGCTGGGGATACTTTTCCGCACTCAGCGCGATAGATTTTCGAAGTGCGGTCTCCGCAGCTTCCGCATTGCCCATTTTGGATTCGGCCAGCCCCATCGCCGCGTACGCTTCGTAATAGGAAGGATATTTGGCGATGGCATGCTCAAACTGGGCGACAGCACCCCGATAATTGGATTTCTCAACAACAAGCTTCACTCCTTTGTCGAACGATTCTCGCGCTTCGGGCGGGATACTGAGTTGGTGCTCGGAGACGGGATTTACAGACTTGGGAGCGGACCCGCCGTTGGCCACGCGTAAGAGTATGTCTTTGTAGACGTGGCCCGAGCCATCCGGCCGGACGAACTCGCGCACGGATTCGTAACCTTCGTGTTGAACCGATACGTAGCAATCACCGCCGATATCATCGAATTCATAAGTGCCATTCCGGTCTGAATAGGCGAACGCAATCGGGGTGCCCATGGCATTCTGCAGCTGGATGCGAGCCTCGCCGATGACATGACCTGAGCCTGCCTCGCGGACGTAACCCGAGAGGGCCTGCTTGAGAGGAAATTGCCCGAAACATGAGGTTGGGGCGAGAAGGACTAGAGAGAACCACACCCGTGAGTACCGCCGCGGCATAAGACACTTCCCTGCGGAGATGATAACAGGAGAAAACGAGCGAAGCCACGATATCGTGGAAGGAGACATTTTCGGGCACGCGCGCGGCGGGCTAGGCTGTCCATTGCACAACCGTATAAGAACGCGGGGGAAGTTCGAAAGTCGTGCGTCCCGCTGAGGTCGAAGGCTGTTCCCCTTTTTGTGGCGTTACTCGCGCCGGGGATTCGAAGGTGTTTGTAGCTTTCAAGTCGCTGCCGGTGAGAACGAGAGTATCGCCAGCGCGCGGGGAAGAGCCTTCCCAGACGATTTGAATTTCGTGAGGCTTCGCGAGATCGCGATTCAGCAGGAAAAGCGCGGTCTTCCCGGTCTCGGATTGATAGGTTCCGGCCACATCCACGTAATTGACCGCGCCCATACCCGCGACGTCGTAAGTAGGAGATTCCACCACGAGATCGAGCACCGCGCCGCGCGCAAACTCCAGCGCCCAACTGTAGGGATAATAAATCGTCTGGCGCAGAAGACCATTCTCGTTGGTCATGATGGGAGCGATGACGTTGACGAGCTGCGCGAGGCAAGCAAGCTTCACGCGATCCGCCTTGCGAATCAGGGCATTCAGAAGGCCGCCGACAAGGAGAGCATCCTCGAGGTTATAGACTTCCTCCAAAAGATGAGGCGCGGATTGCCTGGCGCCGTTCACGGCGGCGCCGGACCTGGCGCGGTACCAGACATTCCATTCATCGAAGCTCAGCCACAATTTTTTCGGCGAGCGTTTGTGTCCTCGTACCACATCACAGACCGCGGCTACTTCGTCGATTTGGCGTTCCATGCTGAGGTTCATGGCCAAATACTTCGAGCTATCTCCTCCGGTTTCCTCTGTTGTATTACCGAAGTAGCGATGCAAGGAAATGGCGTCGACGTAGTCATAGCATTGTTCGAGAACTTCGCGGTCCCACTCGAGATAGGTGGGCATGCCCGGGCCGCTGGAGCCGCAGGCGACGAGCTTCAAGGAAGGATCCACGTAACGCATTTGCCGCGCGGCGTCTTCGGCTTTCAAACCATACTCGGTGGCGGTCATGTGGCCGATTTGCCAGGGGCCGTCCATCTCATTGCCGAGGCACCAGTGCCGGACATTGTAGGGTTCCGCGATTCCATTTTTGTGGCGGAGGTCGCTCCAGCGCGTGCCTTTCTCCACATTGCAATACTCGACCAGGGCAGCCGCTTGCTCCGGCGTGCCGGTGCCCAGATTCAAGCCCAGCAGCGGTTGCGTCCCCGCGAGACGGCACCAGGCGAGAAATTCATCCGTTCCAAACTGATTGGAATTGATGGTATTCCAGGCTTTGTCCAGCACTACGGGACGATTTGCTTTGGGGCCGACGCCATCGAGCCAGTTATAGCCGGAAACAAAATTGCCCCCTGGATAGCGAATGATGGGAACACCGAGCTTGCGGATTTCTTCGAGAACATCCTTGCGAAAGCCGTTGGCGTCGGAAAGTTTGGATTGCGGATCGTAGATGCCCTCGTAAATGGCCCGGCCGAGATGCTCGAGGAAGGAACCAAACAAGTCTCTGTTGATGGGAGCGAGCGTCCTCCGGGAATCGGCATAGATGCGGATGGGTTGAGCCGGATTCGAAGGAGACGATTGGCCGAGCAAGTGGGGGCTGAGTGCGAAGTTCGCAGCGATCGCGATTCCAGCTTTAGACGCATCTTGCAGGAAATGCCGCCGTGAGAAAGGATGCATTTGTAGAGCTCCCAGGTAGAACGAGACGACGCGAGATTCGCCGATAATTGCTGTGAGTCGCGAAGGCCAAGAACCAGTTTAGCCGCGTGCGAACCCGGACTGGCAACATGGGCGGACGTGATTGTACTCCTCAATGCACGGGGAGGCGCAAGCTCGCGATTCTGCGCCGCAAATTGCACCAACCGATTGTTCCTCTCTCATGCTTCATTAAATCGTGCTAAGGTACGCGGGCCGTGCGTCCTATCTCCTGAATCTGTCTTCGAGGGGTGGAGGTTTAGGGTGGGTGCCCGGAACAGCTGAAACCGATCGGCCATTTGTAGAGGATTCAAAGTTTGATCTAGCGTGGCAGCGCCGGACCAAAGCGAAAGTGCGCGTTGCAAGCGCCGCGCGGGATCAAGGGGTGCGGTAGATGAGCAAGGAGAAACACGGAATCCATTTGATCGCCGAGATGGCGAACGTTTCCATCGGGACCGTGGATCGCGCGTTGCACGGGCGCGGAGGCATCAAAGAAGCTACGCGCAAGCGGATTCTGCAAATCGCTCAGCAAATCGGCTATTCGCCGAACCTTGCGGCTCGCGCTCTTTCGGTTGCGAAAGCCCAAGTCCGGATCGGAGTATGCATTCCCAAGGAAATTCATTTTTTCTACGACCAGCTTTGGAGCGGAGTCCTGGACGAAGCGCGGCATCTCGAGCATCTCGGCGTCGAGTTTGAGAACCGTCCCGTGCGAACGCTCGGCGAAGGGGACATCGAGGTATTCAAGGAACTGGTGGCCCGCCGCGTGGATGGAATCATTCTCACCGCCGGAAGCCCAAAAGAATTAACGCCCCTGATCGACGAAGCAGAAGAAAAAGGCGCACGCGTCGTTTGTGTTTCCACGGATGCACCGGAGAGCCGCCGATCGAGCATCGTGTGCGTGGAACCGTACTTGAATGGCTGCCTGGCTGGGGAATTGATGGGCAAGTGTGTTCCGCCAGGTTCCAAAGTCGCGGTCGTCGCCGGGATGCTTTCAACCGAAGATCACCGGAAAAAAACAGACGGCTTTACCGAAGGATTTCTGCAGCACTGCCCCGAGGGGAAAATCGTCAGCGTGGTGGAAGGTCATGAGGATGAGAAGGAAAGTTTTCAAAAAACTTCCGAGCTGTTACGCCGTTTTCCTGAGCTCGACGGACTTTATGTGAATACGGTCAACTGCCTGCCGGTTTGCCGTGCTCTCGGCGCGCGGGGTTTTGAAGGAAAAGTAAAGCTCATCACCACAGACCTTTTCGCAGAGATGGCTCCGTACTTTCAAAAAGGGATCATCACCGCCTCGATTTACCAACACCCTTACCGACAGGGGCAGCTCGCCGTGCGTCTCCTCGCGGATAACCTCACCAACAAAGTTCACTTGCCTCCGGCGGCGCATCTCAGCCCCGGAGTGGTGATGTCCACGAACCTTCATCTCTTCCGGGAGATGCGGCTCACAGAAGCCAAGTCGAGCGAGCCTCTCCTCAGGAGTCGCAGTGTCTTGCAAGCCTAAGAATTTTGTCCGGTAATGAGTCGGTTTCCGATTACGGACTTAGCCTGACCAGGATAGTCCTACGGCCTAACGCTATGTTGGATGGGGAGGCGCCGCGCGGGGCGCCTCCATCACCTTGAGCGTTGAACCAGGGCTACGGCATAAAACTTAAGAGTGAAGAATTAGTCCGCTGACGGCCCCACCTTATTCATTCGCCATCCAACGGACAATTCCCAGACTGACGTAGAGCCACGGTTACCCGCATCTCACCGGCAGCGGTCAGTGGGCTCGCCAGGATAGTTTCCTTGGATGCATGGAATGGCTTTCAGGTACTCGTAGATCGCACGAATGTCATGGTCAGTCATGTTGCCATAGCTGGGCCATGGCATGATTTGGAGAAGATCTCCATCGAATGGAGGGAACGCAGGAAAGCAGTTTGTGGTTACGGTGGCTGAACAGTTTGGATGAAGGTGATCAAAATCCTTACCGGTCCTGAAAATTTCAAGGAATTCCGGAAATGTGTGATCTCCTTCAGGCAGACCAGTTTTCGTCGACGGCGTCAAGTTGCGGGTAATAATGTTGGGAGAAGGTGGCCCCGATATCGTTCCGAAGTCATTGCCGCCGCCCAAGTAGGTCGCCGGATTGATCTTCGTCGGGTGCTGGCCAAAGTACGGGTTTCCACCCGGGAGGAATTCGGTCGTCGGGTCTTGGGTGTGGCAGCCATTGCAGTCAGCCTGAGCGTTGACAATGTAGCTACCTAATCCCACCAGAGCGCAATTCTTATCGTCCAGATTCAGAGGAACAGGCGCAATTTCAAAGCCTAGTCGAATCCGGGGATCCGATTCTTCCCCTTCATCATCCCCGTTTCGTCTACCCTGTCGCTCTGTGCAGGGATTGTCTTGCTCTTCTCGATTCCGATACACTGCGCCTAGGAGCGCAGGCGAGTGAAGCACACGTGCAGTCGAGTCAGCGGGGTGTTTCGTTTTCTCTGCTTGACCCCTCGGAGTATTGAACAGCACGATGGCGAGGAAGCACCCAACAATTAAAAGGGCGATCATACGGTTTCGCTTCATTGTCTAATCACCTCAACTTTCATTGCTCCACCATCTCGTACCTTTCACCAACGACGTGATTGGGTTCATAGAGTGGAACCTTTGCCGCACACGGGATGGTGCATTGCCTTCGGGAATCGAACGGACTATTTGGTGGGGCAGTTGGAAGAGAGTCTGTCCTCCTCATCTAAGTAAGTCAAGTACCAGAATAACTTTAGTACCGGGGGATATCGTGTCCTGGGGCAATACTCCCGAACTTGTCACCCCTAAGAAACTAAATTGCTATGTGATTGAAAATACTAGAACCTCGGAACAGTTTCTTCTGTTCCTGTCTGATCGAAGCTCAGTCAGTTGCTAACCGGAGATGTGGAAACGCTGCTCCCACCTTAACGATTGCGCCTGAATCACAGCCTACTAGGAAATAATCCCCATCAGTAATTGGCCGCTGCCGTTATGCGCTTCGAGAGCGGATGTTGTCAGCAAAACTCTCGCAACTAACCTACCGAATATTCACTTCGAGGAAACCGAAGCCCTTTAACATACCTGAGATCGTGCTTCGCGCGTTGTCGGCAGCGATCTTGAGGATGCCATCTTGCAGCGCAGCCTGCTGCAGCTGGCGCTCAGCTTCTTCGCGCACTTCGCTTTCGAGGTTGGGGTCAGGGGAAGAGAATAGACCGGTGTCACGTGAATATACTCTCGTCCTCGCATTATCGATTCGCGTGCTCAAGACTTCCGCCGCCGGCAGGTGAATCGACACTTTCTTCCCTTGTATCAGGACATCGCCCGGCTGCAAACCCGCGAGGTTGATGCCCCCAACCACTTCTCCATGCACCACCAGCAGCAGGCGGTCGCCCGCCAGAAATTTCGGCAGGTAAGGATTGCCGTGCTCACCCGAAATTATCTTATCCATCGTATAGCTCACGGTTTCCAGTCGCTGAAGTTGTTGAATTTGATGAACCACGGTCGGCTGATCCACATTAATCTGCGTGCGTCCTTCGCGCAAAACGCCCATCAGGTGCAACAGTCCAAGCCCAGTCGACAACCACACCACCGCACCTATCAAAATAATTGTAAGAACTGCGCCCAGGAAGGCTCCCAGAACCCAGGAGTACACGCTCCGCGAGGTTCCTCGCATTCCGCGAGGCGCTGGTTCTTTGGCGAGTGGTGTATTCTCAATCGTCATCCGTCTGCCCAACAACTTCAGTGTAGAGCAAGCCGAAACTCATTGCCCGCATTCCTTCCAATCGCCCCCTCAGTCGCCACTCCCAAGGCCATACACAGGACCAAACTCTTGCGGTCGTGGCTTGCGGTTCGCCCACACCCATGACAGGATAATTTGAGGGGGCTTGAGGACCGCAACCGAGGTCATGACAACGCCGACGGATCATCCCGCCATTTTGACACCCGCAGAGGTGCTGGCTCCCGTTCAGCGTCCCTCACGCAAACGGCAGGCCGTTGCTTTCCTGCTCGCTGCAGTCTCAGACTTTCTATCCTTCTGGACGGTGCTAGCACCACCCATGCAATGGGCGATTGACCTGGTAACGGCTATACTCCTGTTTCTAATCCTCGGTCGTCGATGGGCTATTTTGCCGGGCCTAATTGCGGAAGCCATTCCTGGAATGGGCGTCTTCCCCGTGTGGATCCTCGTGGTCCTCTCCATTATTGTTTACGACGACATCAAAGTTCGCAAACGCTAGATCCGGATGAGGAACCGTCTGTCCTGCGAAATAACGTTACCGGAAACTGACCCTCTAAAATTTCGTTCTCAACAATTGCCAAGATGGAAGCGCTAGAAGTGCAATGCGCTTAGGCCTGGTTAGTTTCGTCCGTGCTAGTTCATTTGGGCGAGGGGTGGATCTCGATATAGTCCACTGCTGCGCGCTCTTCGCCGTCCGGAACGCCCTCAATGCTGATTTTGTCGCCGGGGCGAAGCGCCAGCTCAGTGATCCGGCGTCGCGTGGAGGAATCGCCGTTCGACTTTGTCGCGGGCAAATTGTCGTCGGCGACCCATTCATCGACTGCCTGATCGCCAATCAGCACGCGAAACTTGGATTTGCCGTTGTTTTGGTCAAAGTACTCGACATCCAATTCGTACCAGCCTGCCGCGCCATCGAAGGAGAAGGCTGCGGAACACTTCTGAGCTGGAGCGGCGCACTCGATCGCTTTGCCACCCGAAGCGTCCTCTGGGGGAACAACATCGAACGGCACGTAACCTTGCAACTGCATCGCTTCGGCCTCGATGCGGCCGGGATAATGCCCCACTCGGCCTTGCTGATCGGGAATGCCGGAAATATGAAAGAACCAAGTACAAACGGCATCGCGCCAAACAATGGCATGACCGGCCTGATACTCGAGGCGATTTAACACGTCGGCGTAGCGCTCGTCATCCACGTGGCCTTTCAACGATTCCCATTGCTGCACAAGATTTGCCGCGGCCTGCGCGCCCGCGTAATGTGAATCGTAGATGTGCTGGATGACGGTTTTTCCCGAGTGCAGTACGTAGGTATAGGGGACGTGGTGAAAAAACAGCAGCAGATCGTCCGGCGTCGTGGTCAATGATTCGTACATCTTCGCGACAGGCGGGCGGTATTGATCGATATAGCCCGTGCCCGTGGCGGCCGTGCGGTCCATCCCGATTCCTTCGTGGTCGGCGCGGTGCCACTGTCCCCAGCCATTTCGTTCGGAGGACTCGACTCCCGGCCCGTAGTGGCTGCCGAGAATATCGGTGAGTGTTCCCGCGCCTAATGGACCGGTGTAGCTTTCGTAGATGGGCCAGGACTCGAGGAGAATCTGCGTGATGGTACGTGCCACGAGAGGATTGTTTCCAAAGCTGAGACGAGTCCATTCCTCGGCAATTTCCTTCGATGAAAGATCTGGATTCCACGCCAGCCTGCCAAATCCATAGAGATTTGCCATAGCCAGCGGGTGCGCCAGCCAGTTGGTGTCCATGCCGACGTTCACGACCGCAACGAATCCGCCAAGGGGACGATGGAAAGTCTTGCCGGCAACAATATCCTTTACCGGCGTGGGATGCTCGCCGGCGTGCATGTCGAAATCGAGAGTTTCTTTCCACATCGGCGGAAGAAAACACAGATGGCGCTGCTGGCCGGTGTATTCCTGCGTGACTTGCAATTCGATGGCTTCATTTGTTTTTTCGAGGCCGCTGAAGAGGGGAGAAGCGGGCTCGCGCACCTGGAAATCTATCGGCCCGTATTTGATCTGGACGATTACATTGTCGTCGAACTTGCCGTCGAGCGGATGGAAGATGTCGTAGGCAGCTCGCGCGCGGTCATTTTTGGGATTGCGCCAATCGAGATGATGGTTATAGTCAAACGCTCGGTAAAAAACGATTCCGTGATGCGGAGCAAGGGCGCGTGCAATTACGTTGGCGGCATCGGCGGGCGTGCGGCCATAAGTGGCTGGGCCGAGACGGCCCTCGGAGTCCGCCTTGACGACAAAACCAGCAAAATCGGGAATCTGCCGGTAAATCTCGTCAACCTTTTTGCTCCACCATTCGGCAACGCGCGGGTCCGCGGGATCAAACGTGTCCAGGCCGCCGATTACCTTTGGGCTGCTGAAGTCGACGGAGATGGATAGTTGGACTCCCCAGGGACGAAACACATCGGCAACGCGCGCGAGCTGCGGGAGAAAGCTGTCTTCCAGAACGCGAGGATTGGCGTTGACGTTGTTAATCGCACACCCGTTGATCCCGATGGAGGCAAGCAAGCGCGCGTATTCTCCGGCGCGCGTCAAGTCAGCTCGGATACTGCCATTTTCGAAAAAGATGGAGGGGCCGGCGTATCCGCGCTCGATGCGGCCATCGAGGTTGTCCCATTCGTCCGCCCAGCGAATCGGGGCAGAGGGCTGCTGCGTTTCGTGCAATGCGGAAACGTTTTCGTTGCGGGCGATTTTGCTGAGCAGCGCGAAGACGCCATAGAGAACGCCGCGGTCGTTGGTGGCCGTGACGATGAGGCAATCGAATCCGTGCACTTGTTGCGATGAGAGCAAGAAGCCGTCTTCGCGCAGGGGGGCGCTGCCCGAGATCTGGAGCGCCGCTGATTGCAAAGTGGAAAGTGTGCCCAGGATGATGGCTTTTTCCTGTGGCAAGGATTTGTTGTCGCGCAGCGTCCGTCCCAACATTCCGCGAATGCCTCGAATGAGTTCGGCTTTCGCAGAATCGAGTACGGGGGAATCGCCGAGGACGACCACGCTCGCTGGTAAGGCCGAGTATTTTTGAGCGGCCTGCTGGTCCAGCGGCGCATAGCGTAACCACGCTTCAGAGCCGTTTTCGGCACGAGCGCATTTTGCTGCCAACGCCAGAAACAGAAACGCGCCGCAAAATGCTAGGGACCGGAAACGAGGCATGGGATGGAGGCCTTCAGTAGTCCAGCAAAAGAATAGCCGTGTACGTTAACGGCCGTGCTATAGTACCAGCCGTTTTTCGGATTGCAAGCATCGGTATTTTTTCTTGGAGGTTTTGATGAGGGTTTTTTCTCCCGCTCGGCTGGCTGTTGTTGCTTCTGTGGCCCTCGCCGTTTGCGGGCCGATGTTCCTCGCCGGCCAGGCGCAGGATGCTTCCGCCTATCGCAATCCGAAACTACCCATCGAGCAACGCCTCGCCGATCTTCTTTCCAGGATGACGCTGGAAGAGAAGGTTGCGCAGCTCGAAGGAGTTTGGGAGAACCAGCAGTTTATGAAGACTCCTGAATCTCGATTTGTGGATGACAAAGGTGCATTTGTTCCGGAGCGGGCTACAGTGCTGTTGAAGGATGGCATTGGCGAAATGTCGCGTCCCAGCGAAGGGCGGGGACCGCGCGAAATGGCGGAGTTCACCAACACGATGCAGAAGTGGGTGAAGGAAAATACGCGGCTTGGCATTCCCGTGCTGTTTCACGACGAATGCTTGCACGGGCACGTGGCTCTGAAGGGCACTTCGTATCCATCAGCAATCGGCCTGGCTTCCACCTGGGACCCGGGATTGGTGCACGATGTGTTTACCGCGACCGCAGCAGAAGCCCGTGCTCGCGGCGCGCAAGAGTGCCTGGCGCCCGTTTTGGATATCGCGCGCGATCCGCGCTGGGGCCGCACGGAAGAAACTTATGGCGAAGATCCTTATCTTGTTTCGCGCATTGGCGTGGCGGCCATCGAAGGCCTGCAGGGAACCGGACCGTTTATCGACAAATCGCATGTCCTGGCGACAGCGAAACATTTCGCGGTTCATGGCCAGCCCGAAGGAGGCACGAACGTTGGGCCGGGCAACTATTCCGAACGCGTGATACGAGAATACTTTCTAAAGCCTTTTAAGGCCGCCGTGCAGGAAGCGCATGTGCAGAGCGTGATGGCTTCCTACAACGAGATCGACGGGATTCCTTCGCACAGCAACAAACATCTTTTGATCGACGTTCTTCGCCACGAGTGGGGCTTCAACGGAGTTTTGGTGTCGGACTATTTCGGCATCACGGAGCTCATCAAGATTCATCACGTTGTTGGAACCAAAGAGGCTGCGGCCAAGCTTGCTTTGGAATCCGGAGTCGACGTCGAGCTGCCTTTTCCGGATGCCTATCCCACTTTGATTGAGCAAGTGAAGGAAGGCAAGGTCGCGGAAGCCAGCGTGGATCGCGCCGTGACAAATATTCTACGCGAAAAATTCCTGGCGGGACTTTTCGATGATCCCTATGTCGATCCTGATTACGCGGAAAAAATCACTAATGACGCTGAGCACCAAAAGCTGGCTCTGCAAGCGGCGCGGGAAACCATCATTCTGCTGAAGAACCAGGACCACCTGCTGCCTCTGGACATTTCCAAGTACAAACGAATTGCTGTGATCGGACCGAACGCGGCCGACGTTCACCTCGGGGGCTACAGCGACAAACCGGGCCGCGGGGTCAGCATTTTGCAAGGAATCAAGAATCGCGTTGGCGCGGGAACGGAAGTTCTTTATGCAGAAGGCGTCAAGATTACCGAGACGCCTGCGGAGTGGAATGCGGACAAAGTTATACTTGGCGATCCGGAGCTGAATGCCAAGCGCATCGCGGAAGCCGTTAAGATAGCGCAGAAGGCAGACGCGATCATTCTCGTGCTAGGCGGCAACGAGCAGACTTCCCGGGAAGCGTGGGCCCCGGAGCACAAGGGCGACCGCGACGATCTTAATTTACTTGGCAATCAGGACGAGCTCGCCAAGGCCATGCTGACGACTCGCAAGCCCGTGGTCGTGTTCTTGCTGCATGGCCGGCCCAATTCGATCACTTATCTGGCCGAGAATGTGCCGACGATTCTCGATGGCTGGTATCTCGGCCAGGAGGGCGGCACCGCGGCGGCGGCAGTTCTCTTTGGCGAGTACAATCCGGGCGGCAAATTGCCGATCACTGTTCCTCGTTCTGTGGGCCAGCTTCCCGATTACTATTACCAGAAACCGTCGGCGAAGCGCGAGTATCTCGGGAGCACTACGCTGCCGCTTTTCCCCTTTGGCTGGGGTTTAAGCTACTCGACGTTCAAGTACAACAATCTGAAGGTGACGCCCGATACCATAGGCCCCGAAGGAACGACGCAGGTCAGCGTGGATGTAACCAATACGAGCAAGGTTCGCGGAGATGAAGTCGTGCAGCTGTACATCAGGGATGAAATCAGTTCCGTTACGCGTCCGGTTAAAGAGATGCGAGGCTTTCGGCGGATTACGCTCGATCCAGGACAGACGAAGACTGTCGAGTTTGCTCTCGGTTTCGACAGCCTTTCCTTCTTGAACAGGGATATGCACCGCGTGGTTGAGCCGGGGACATTCAAAATCATGGTGGGCGGGAATTCCGTCGACTTAATCGAAACGGCTTTGACCGTGGCCGACAGGTGATGGTGCCCCGGCGTGCTCATGCGCATGATAGTTTTGCAAGAAGCGCAGTGAGATGGTTTTTATACGATTCCAGAATGAACTTCAAAGGTGAACTATGGCTCAGACTTCAAACGCACAGATGACGCTCGGCATCATTGTTGGCAACCGAGGATTTTTCCCCGATCATCTGGCGCGCACTGGCCGTCAAGACATGATCGCGGCGTTGACGGCAAAAGGCATCAAGGCGATCGTCCTTGAGGAAAACGATTCCAAATGGGGCGCCGTGGAGAGCCGCCAGGACGCCTCACGGTGCGCCGAGCTATTCAAGAGGCACCGCGAACAAATCGACGGCATCGTGGTCACGCTCCCGAATTTCGGCGATGAACGCGCCATTGCGGACACACTGCGCATGGCAAACCTCGGAGTGCCCGTGCTGATGCAAGCGACACCGGATACACCATCTAAAATGACCATTCGGGATCGACGCGACAGCTTTTGCGGAAAAATGTCGGCTTGCAACAACCTCGCACAGTACGGAATTCCTTATTCGCTTACGACGCTCCACACGGAAGCGCCAGACTCCGTGGTATTCCAAAAAGATATCGACTGGTTTCTTGCCGTTTGCCGCGTCGCGAAAGGCCTCAAAAGACTGCGCATCGGCGCGATTGGCGCTCGTCCGGCAGCGTTTAACACCGTTCGATACAGCGAAAAGATTCTCGAAGCTTCCGGCATCTCCGTCGAAACGCTAGACCTCTCGGAAGTCATGGGGAGAACCGGCCGGCTGAAGGACGACGATCCAAAGGTTACGCAAAGAATTGGCGCGATCCGCCAGTACGTCTCGACGCAGAGCATCCCCGACGCCTCTCTCATCAAAATGGCCAAGCTCGGAACGGTCATCGACACCTGGATGCGCGACACCGAAGTCACCATCAGCGCCATCCAGTGCTGGACTTCCCTCGAAGAATTCTTCGGCGTCGTGCCTTGCACGGTGATGAGCATGATGAGCGAGCAGGGCCTTTCGAGCGCGTGCGAAGTGGACGTTGCCGGCGTGATCGGCATGCATGCTTTGCAACTCGCCTCTCAGACGCCCAGCGCGCTGCTCGACTGGAACAATAATTACGCGGATGATCCGGACAAAGCGGTGTGCTTCCATTGCAGCAACCTTCCGAAGCACTTCTTTCGGGACGTGCGCATGGATTTTCAGGAAATTATCGCAGGCACGGTCGGCAAGGACAATACTTTCGGCACCTGCGTGGGACGCGTCAAGAGCGGCCCGATGAGTTTCGCGCGATTCTCAACGAACGACCGCGAAGGAAAAATCTCAGGCTACGTCGGGGAGGGCGCTTTCACGGACGATCCACTCGAAACGTTCGGGGGCGCAGGTGTGGTGAAGATCCCGCATCTACAAAAACTGCTTCGCTATATCTGCGAAAACGGATTCGAGCACCACGTGGCGGCAAATTTCTCCACTGTGGCCTCCGCGGTACACGAAGCCACCACGCGCTATCTAGACTGGGATGTGCACTGGCACAAACCTTAGGGCTTGTCCGGCTCTTTAGCAGGAGCCGGCGGCGGGGTGGTCGTTTTTTTGTACACGATCTTCTTGGTTCCGCCTTCGCAGGTACCGACTACTTTTCCGTCTGTCACTTCCTGGTCCTTGGCCACGATTTCCAGCGAATACGATTTGACGCCTTTTGCTTCCAGTTTGTTTGCGATTTCAGTCTTCAGTTCTTCGCAAGCTTTTGGACTCTGCGCGTAACTGCACGCAGGCATACACAACACAGCAGCGATTGCTAGCCAGGCTCTCATCTTGCAATCTCCTTAATTAAAAAGTAAAGGCCCACGCCGAGCATATCAAATTTCAACCTTGCATTTCGCATACTTCTATCGCGCTGATCTAGGCAATGACAGGCTGCGATCCCCCGGTAGAGTCCTTAGCGCCCATCGCTATCTCGGGTGGAGTGTTTATTCGCATGAAGAATTGAGTTCGACGGCCGTTCGTGCGCAAGGTGCAAAACCAATGCGGACTACGCGCCTCTCGGCGCTTGGGCACGCCCCTTCCACAAGCCGCTTTTCCCGCGCCAATACTGAAGAGCAGAGAGCAGCGTGGCATACGCATAGAACATGGCGGTCAACGGCAGCAGGGGCGCCCGCAGCGGGGAGAGCCGATAGAAGCGCACCGTCGGCACGAACGAAAGAGCCATCAAGAGCCACGCCGCGGCGCCAAGAATTTTCGCCGTTTCATCATGAGCCAAGAGGAGGATAACGGGAGCAACGTACGTGAGACCAAGGGCTAGCAGGGTGCCGAGCAGCAAGAGCGCCGAGTAGCGGAGTTGCGTGAAAGCCGTTCGCGCGATCAAATCTCGGAGTTCGCCCCAGGCGCCGTAGACGCGCAGACTCTGGCTCTTTCGGGTGAGTCCCATCCAGACGCGGCCGCCGCTGCGCTTAGTCGCTTTGGCGAGGGCGCAATCGTCGATGACCTCGCCGCGAATTGAGGCAAAACCACCGAAGCGCTCAAGCGCCTCTCGCTTCAACAAGATGCAGCCGCCTGCCGCGCCCGCCGTGTCGAGGTCTTCGTCTGCAATCCATTGCGGCGGATAAAGCATCAGGAAGAAATACAGAAACGCAGGAATCAGCGCGCGCTCTGGCAGCCTTTTCGCCTGCAGAAGCACCATCAGCGAAGCGAGGTCGAGCTTGTCCCGATCGGCGCGCGTCACCAGACGACGCAGGGTATCTGGAGCGTGGGTGATATCCGCGTCCGTGAACCAAAAGAATGCAGGCAGGTCCAGTTGTGCGCTTGCGACGCCAGTGTTGAGCGCCCAGAGCTTTCCCGTCCAACCTTCTGGAAGCGATGAGGCGGTGAGGATACGGACTTTTTCCTCCGCGCCATATTCTTGGGAAATCCGGCTAGCGATGGCGGCTGTCGCATCCTCGCTGTGATCGTCGACAATCACAATGGAAAACAGGCCGGGATAATCCTGCTTCGCGAGGCTTGTCACTACTTCGCCTATGGTCTCGGCTTCATTTCTTGCGGGGACAACTGCGACGATCTTTGGCCAATTCTCAGGCGGTTCGATTCGAACTTCGTCCGCATCGAGCTTCCTTACGCGCCAAAACCAGCCGCGCCCGAAAAACAAGTGCAGCCAGATGGCCAGCGTGATGATACCGATGGTCCCGGCCACAGGAGCATGAGAGAGTGCCGTCATGGCAGGCGAAATGTACCAGATGGGTGCGGGCCGCGCGAGGTTAAGCTAAATCTTCGGCGCGAATCGGGAGACGGCGGATGCGGATTTCTTTCTTTCCCTTCCTCGTGGCGTTGAAAATGGCATTGCACAGCGCGGGGGCAATCACGGGAACGGTCGGCTCACCGATGCCGGTGGGCTTTTCTTCACTCGCCACCAGGTAAACTTCGATTGGCGGGGCCTCTTTCATACGCATCATCTGATAGTCGTTGAAATTGGATTGCACGACGCGGCCGTGCTCGATGGTGATGGCGTCCTTGAGCGTAGCGGTAAGGGCGTATATCGCCGCGCTCTCGACTTGGGCGCGTACGCCGTTGGGATTCACGACGCGGCCGCAATCCACGGTACAAACCAGCCGCTTGATCTTCAAATCGCGCGGCTTCAAGGAAACTTCCGCAACGGCCGCGGTATAGGTGTCAAAGGAAAAAAATGCGGCGATGCCGCGGCCTTCTCCATCGGGAAGCGGCTTGCCCCACGCTGCTTTTTCAGCCGCGAGCTGCAGGACAGCTTTCAGACGAGCCGTGTCCAAAGGGGGATCGTCCGGTCCCGCGCCGAATTGGGGAATCCTGCGCGATTCGCCAAGCAAGGAGAGACGAAACTCATACGGATCTTGTCCGGCGGCGGCCGCGAGCTCATCGACAAAACTTTCCACGACGAAACCGCTGCTGGAATGCTCCACGGAACGCCACCAGGCACGCGGCGCGCTGGAATGCGCCAAGGTGTACTCGATGCGGATGTTTGGAGTTCTGTACGGGACCGTCGCGCCGGTGCCGAACTCGCCCTTTCCGGAGTCTTCTTCGCCTTTTGCGCCCCATTTTGACGCGATCGAGGTGGAGGTCTGTAAATGTTTCCATGCACTAAGATTTCCGTTGGCGTCCACCACGCCCTGACATTTGTGATAGGAAGCGGGGCGGTAGAAGTCATGGTGCATGTCGTCTTCGCGGGTCCACAAAACCATCACTGGTTTTCCAGCGGTTTTCGCCACTTGTGCGGCTTCCATCACGAAGTCGGCTTGATAGCGCCGGCCAAATCCGCCGCCCATCAGCGTGGTGTGCACGATAACTTTTTCTGGAGGAAGTTTGGCGGCTTCCGCGATAACGGCCTGCGCCCATTGAGGCGCCTGCGTCGGCACCCATGCTTCCGCTCGCTCGGCTTGAATGTGCACGGTACAGTTCATGGGCTCCATGCAGACGTGCGCGGCAAAAGGCAGCTCGTAAACGGCTTCCACCTTTTTCGATGCGGAGGCGAGCGCGCCATCGGCATCGCCTTCGTTGCGCAGGACGCTTCCCGGCTTCGCTGCGTTTGCAACGAATTGCCCTCGCAATTCTTCCGTGGACTCGTTCGCTGCCGGGCCTTCGTCCCATTTCACTTCCAGCGCTTTGCGGCCCTGGATGGCGGCCCAGGAATTATCGGCGAGAACGGCGACGCCGCCGGTTGTCGAAGCACCTCTTCCGCTGACTTCAATTTGAAAAACGCCGCGCACCCCAGGCACGGCTTTTGCTTTTGAGGCGTCGAAGGATGCGACTTTTCCATAGAAGACAGGGCAACGCGCGATGACAGCGTAAAGCAAACCAGCAGGACGCGCATCGATGCCAAATTGCGCGGCGCCGGTGGCCTTGGAAGCGGCATCGACGCGATGCGTGTCGTGACCGAGGATGGTGAAGTCGCGCGAATTTTTCAGCGGAACTTCCTTAAGATTAGGAATGGGAAGAAGCGCCGCATCGGCGGCAAGCTCGCCATAAGTGTAAGAGCGTTCGGGATGTCCGTGGACGACGTAGCCGTTCTGCGCTTTGCAAGTATCGGGGCCGACCTCCCACTTTTTGGCGGCTGCGGCGATGAGCATTTCGCGCGCCGCGGCGCCCGCCTGGCGCAAGGGCAGCCAGGAGCCGGCGACGCTGCCGCTGCCCCCCGTGCCGAGATCATATATTTGGGGATTCGTGGGCGCTTGTTCGATGCTCACCTTGTTCCAGTCAAGATAGAGCTCTTCCGCGAGAATCATCGGCAGCGCTGTCATGATGCCCTGGCCCATCTCGGACTTGGCCAGGATCAGCGTGACGCGATTATCCGGAGTGATGCGCACCCAGGCGTTCAATGGATTGACCGGCGGCTTCTCTTGAGCTTGCGCGGGATCGGAAGCAGGGTGCGCAGACAGATGAAAACCGATGAGCAATGCGGCCCCGCCCGCAGCGCCTGTTTTAAGAAATGCCCGGCGGTCCAAAATATGAGGCTCGGCGGAAAGTTGAGTTGCCATGGCCTTACTCCTGCTGCAGATTTTGGCGAGACTTCTGGGTGTGACTTAGGCTTTCGCGCTGTGAGCGCCGGCAGCGCGGTGAATGGCTTTTCGGATGCGCTGATAGGTGCCGCAGCGGCAGATGTTGCCGCTCATGGCGTCGTCGATGTCGGCGTCGGTGGGTTTGGGTTTTTTCGAAAGCAGCGCGACCGCGGACATGATCTGGCCGGATTGGCAATAGCCGCACTGCGGAACGTCCTCGGCGATCCAAGCCCTCTGGACGGGATGGCTGCCATCCTCGGAAAGCCCTTCGATGGTGGTAACACTCTTCCCGGCCACATTGGTGATCGGCAGCATGCAGGAGCGCGACGCTTCTCCGTTAATGTGCACGGTACAAGCGCCGCACTGCATGATGCCGCAACCGAATTTTGTGCCCGTCATGTTCAGCGTGTCCCGCAGCACCCACAGGAGCGGCATGTCCGGGCTGACGTCTACCGTCTGGGATTTTCCGTTCAGCGTGAAAGTGATGGCCATGGGGTCCTCCTGAAGCAGGTGAATATCGTACAACAACCGGGTATTGATTGAAAATCTCCGAAATATCGGTTACTGCCGCGGTTTCTGGCCGGCCGGCTAGTGGGTGTCAGCCGCCTGCCAGCCGAAGATCCGATTCGTAAACGTATGCCGCTTGTGAAATGGCGTTCCTCGCGGATTATCCGAGCTCCTGCCTGCTTAAAGCGAATTTCTCCGTGCGATATTGCCGAGAAAGGCGCCGCTGGGCTTGATGGTTCTTTTTTGCGTGGCTAAATCGACGGCAACGAGACCGAACTTGGGGGCGAAGCCGGACATCCATTCGAAGTTATCAAGTAGCGACCAGGCAACATAGCCACGCACGTCCACGCCGTCATCGATAGCGCGTTTTAGGCCTGTGAGTGCGCGTTGATAATATTCGACACGCCGGGAGTCGTCGTTGGTGGCGATTCCATTCTCCGTGACCATGAGAGGCACACCGGTTTCTTTACCGGCGTAGCGAGCCACATGTTCCACGCATTCGGGGTAAAACTCCCAGCCAACCTGCGTGAGTTCGGCGTCTTTCGCGGGAGGCAAGTCCTTCTTTCCGACAATGGACCGCGAATAGGTCTGGACTCCGAGATAGTCGCAGTGTTTTGCAGCCTCGAGCCAGGGACCGTAGACGTCGGCCCGCTTTTCGGCAACGTGGCTGTCGGTGGGAGCCGGCTGATCGTCCGTCATGGCGAGGTTGAAACCCACGGGCATATCGCCGCGGACTGATTTCATCGCGGCCTTGGCTTTCTGGTGCGCGGCCAGCAGACCATCGCGGATCTTCTTGGAATCGCCCAAAAAGAAATCCGCAAATTCAGGAGCGTTGAGCTGCGTTCGAACGGTGGCCAAACTCTGCTGGAACATATCGATCACACTCTTTCCGGAGGTTCCCGGCAGATTAATCCAGTTCAGCAATTGGGGAACATCCGGCTCGTTGAAGGTTGAGGCGTAGCTGACCAGGTCTCCCAAACGCTTGGTCGCTTTTTCACAAAAGCGGGCGTAGAGATCGGGCGCAGCGGGATTCTGCCATCCGCCTTTGTAAGCAAACCAGCGCGGGATGCTGAAGTGCGAATACGTAAGAAGCGTTGTTAAATTGTGTTCGCGGCAGGCGGCCAACATGCGGCGGTAATGTTCCAGCTCGGCGTTTGAAAAGAATCCTTCTTCGGGTTCGATGCGCGCCCATTCCAGCGAAAACCGATAAGTGTTGAAGCCGAGATCAGCCAGCATGCTTATATCTTGTGGATAAAGATGGTAGTGATCGCAGGCGTCGCCTGAGGGTTCCTTGAAGATCGAGCCGGGTAAATGCTCAAGCATCCAAAAATCACTGCTGGTATTGTTGCCTTCTACTTGATGGCCCGCGGTTGCGCAGCCCCACAGGAACTTCTCCGGGAAAGATTTAGTCTTGTCAGCCGGGCGGGAAGATGCTGGCGGAGCTGGTTGTTTGCTGTCGCTCGCATGCAGGAGCGATTTGCCTCCCATCACCCCGGCAAGGGCAACCGCGGAAGCGCCTTGCCATAGATTGCGCCGGGTTATAGGTTTCAAGGCTGCTTCCGAGACTGGCCGATCTTGTTCTTTCATGTGCAACTCCCGCTCTTGCAGGTTTCCCAAGAACCTTGGTGCGATTCAAAATTCTAGACCCAACCGCCATCGATCACGTAGCTTTGATTTGTAATTGCGGCGCTGTCGTCGGAAGCCAAAAATAGGACGAGGCGAGCGACTTCTTCCGGCAGGATCATTCTTTTGAGGGCCTGATTGCGGAGGATCTCCGCGCGATACTCATCCGTGAACCACAGTTGCTTTTGGCGTTCCGTCAGGATTGCACCCGGAAGCACGCAGTTTACGCGAATATTGTGCGGCCCTAATTCATGTGCGAGAGTGCGCGTGAGCCCGACGATGGCGGCCTTCGCCGTGACGTACACCGGCAATCCTGTGGATGGAATGATCCAACTGATGGAACTCAAGTTGATGACGGACCCTTGACCCGCTTTCTTCATTGCCGGAATGACGGCCTGCGTTGCGAAGAATTGGTGCCGGAGATTCACGGCCATGGAGCGATCCCAATCGTCCAAGGTTACGTCCTCGAGGGAATGGCGAGCATCGTTTCCTGCATTGTTTACAAGCACGCGGACCGTCCCGTGGCGCGCCTCAATTTCGTCGATCACTGCACCCAGTGTGGGAATATCGGTCAAATCACAAGGCAGAAAAACAGGAGCATGAGTGCACTTCTTTGAAAGCTCGGCGACTAAGCGTTCAGCGCTATTGCGATCTATATCGAGGAATACGACGTGCGAACCCTGCGAAGCGAATTGCTCCACGAGAGAAGCGCCAATTCCCGATGCTCCGCCGGTGATGAGGACCAATTGGTCTCGCAAACTTGGATAGACGGCAAAGCGCTGTTGAACGTTCATGGTCCGGTGATCCGTCCAGAGAAAGAAGATTTCAGGTCATGCTGGGTAAAATGTTCCCCGCGCGTCCATCGAGCAACACCCTGCCGCTGAAGAAGGCAGTTCACAACTTCGTTCATCGCGTTGAACAAAACGGGTTTTTCTTCCAGGCCCATGGAAAGAGAGTCTACAACACGTCCTCAAGTTGCGAATCTGGATTTGAAAGAGATGCGTAGCGGACAGCGAGGGACGGAGCAGCCGTGAGCAGCCCGCGCTACGAGTGCAAGACGGGCTCAATCGTGCGGGGCGCTTCGTGCTCGACGCCGCGCCAGCCTACCGGGCGCCCGCTAACGGCTTCCTTGACGGAGCGGAACAGGACGACGTACATCAACTGGCGATAGTAAAAGCGCTGCAAGAGTACGGGAACAAGCAGCGTCCAATCTTCCTTTTTCTCCAAGGCAAAGGCCAGAGCGCAGGTGAGAACATCAATCAGCAAAAAACCGAGGAAGAAGATGACGGATTTTTCGACGTCCGCGGTGGTCCAGAGCTGTGGCAGCTTCGTGATGCGGAATTGCGCCAGACCCCAGAGCAGCAAAGAGCCGAAGAACATCAGGTCGATGACCGGGGAGATCAGCGGCAGCACAAGCTGAAAGACAAAGATATTCGGTAGCGCGATCCAGCCTAAGGTGCCGTGCTTGGGCCGAACCAGCGTGTCACTATGCTTCCAGAAAGCTTGCAGCGTGCCGAAAGTCCAGCGGAATCGCTGGCGAATGAGAGCGGCGGCCGTGTCCGGAGCTTCGGTCCAGGCGATGGCTTCTTCTTCGTAACTGATGCGCCATCCGAGGCGCCGAATTCCGATGGTCAGGTCCGCGTCTTCCGCGACGGTGTCCGCGGTGAAGCCTCCCGCGGCTTCAATGGCCTTCTTTCGCCAGGCTCCCAGGGCGCCCGGGACGACCGTAATGCAATTCAGAAGATCGAAAGCGCGCTTCTCCATATTTTGGCTGGTGATGTACTCGAGCGCCTGCCAGCGTGTAAGCCAGCGCGAACGATTGCCGACTTTGACGTTGCCGGCGACGGCACCGACAGTCGGGTCGGAAAAATGACGAAGCAGCTTGCGGATAGCGTCCGGCTCGATTTCCGTGTCCGCATCAATGGTGACGACGATATCCGTGTTTGCCTCTCCCAAGGCGCGATGGAGGGCCGCAGCTTTGCCGCGATTCACCTGGTGAAGGATGCGGACGCGCGGTTCTTGTCCAAAGGTTTCATCGAGCAGCGGGCCGGTGCTGTCGGTAGAGCCGTCATTGACGACGATGACGCGCAGAGACTCTACATCGGAGGCCAGCACCGAGGTGACGGTCTGGACCACGACGTTTTGCTCGTTATGCGCCGGGATCAGCACGGTCACGGCCGGCTCCGGGACGGGCATCACGGCGTGATCGGGACGAAGTTTCTCGATCAGCGCCAGAATGCCAATGACAACCGCCCGGGCGCTGACCAGCACGATGCCGACGATGAAAATCGTGGCCATGCCAAACCGCAGCCACTGAAAAATGGCGAAGATGAAACCGTCCGCCCTGGCCTCGAACCGTTCTTGCACGGAGAGCGGTAGCATCACTTCTGCGCGCGTTTTCCCGATCAGGTCCGCTACAGAGACGAACTGATAGCCGCGGGCACGCAGATCGTCGATGACTATTGGAAGTGCGGCCACCGTATGTGCCCGCTCGCCGCCGCCGTCATGGAAGAGAATGATGTTGCCCTTGTTCACCTGACGCAAAACGTTCTGCACGATTTCTTCCGTTGGGATCTGGTTTTTGCCGTCAGAGGTGCTCCAATCGTCGGGATCGACCCGCTGTCCAACAATCAGGTAACCCATATCCTGCGCGAAAGGAAGTTGAGCGACCTCCTCGGCATACTCCGGTTGATGATCGATGCCGTATGGAGGGCGGAAAAGAATAGATTTTACACCGACAGTGCTTTCGATAAGGCGCTGGGTGAGATTCAACTGCCACTTGAGTTCGGTTTTTGAAATTTGATCGAACTGCGGATGAGTAAAGGTGTGATTGCCAATTTCGTTCCCTTCGGCATACTCGCGCTTGAGAATGTCGGGGTGCTGATTGGCTTCCTCGCCAACGACGAAGAAGACGGCAGGAGCATGTTTTTCCTTGAGGATGTCGAGAATCTTGGGAGTCCAGCGCGGATCAGGGCCATCGTCGAAAGAGAGAACGAGCTTCTTCTGCGATGTGCCGCCTATCTGATCGATGTCATAGGAGAGCGGGTATTCTTCGTAGGTTTCGTCGGTGAAGAGGTCGGTGGCCGCTTCGTAAGTGAAACTACGCCGGCCGGACTTGGGAGTATCTGCAAAATGCCAAATATCCCCGCTGCCTTCGAGGGTTAAGTCAGGCCCTGGGGGAATATCCTCGATTTTTTGACGAATTGCATTATCCGGACGTGTGGCGTCCCAGATCGGCCAGATGGAAGAGTCCGAAGAACCCATGCGCCAAAGAGCGGTGCCCTGCACGCCCATGCGCTCGCTGGCGCGAAGCTGGTTATAGGCCGTCACGGCATCGAGCATCCACACCCTGTGAACATGATTCTGTTCGTCGGAGTACGAGTAGTGTGGATTTAGAGAAGCATCGTCGAATTCGACGTCCGTTTCTGATTCATAGGCGTGCAAGAGCGCTTCCTGGATGCTGTACGCGGCGCCAGACCAAACACCCTTCTTATCGGTTTCGCCCCAGTCGTAGGCGTAGTTCGCGATTCCCACGACGATTTTCTGCGCGGGCACGACTTCCCGGACCTGGCGGAGGTTTTCGACAAACCAATCCTGCGCGGCGATGGGGCCCGGAGGCGAAGTCAGCCAGTGCTGGTCGTAATCCATGAGGATGATGGCGTCGCATTGTTTGCCAAAAAATTGGTAATCGTAAGAGTTGTCACGAGCGGGGAGAGCGAGCATGAGTTTCAAGCCCGCGGAGTGGAGCGAGGCCGCGAGTTCCGCCGCAAACTGGCGGAAGTGCGCCTGGCTCGCGTCCGGAACTTCCTCGAAATCCACGACGATGCCGGCTTGGTGGGCCTGCACGGCAAACTCGGTGACGTTTTGAACGAGAGTGCGCCGCGCCGTGGGATTTGCGAGAAGAGCGGCCATCTCGGCGATGCGCCAGACTGTGCCGTCATAATTATCGAGCAGACCCATCATCGGCAATTCAACGGGAGGATTGAGGGATCGCATCCATTCGTGGAGTTCGTCACCTTTTAGGATGGCGATGGCTTGCTCGGGAGTGGCTTTCACGGCATGAGTTTGGTTGTGCCGGTAATCGACAATCGTGAGAGCGCCATCCGGCGTTACTCCATGCAACTGTTCGGGGATCACCAAATCAAGATCTTTGTAGTGCTTTTCGAGCGACGCAAGGCTGTTGGCATCCCAACTGACATAAAAAGCCGCGCGGAGCGGGTCGTAGCTGTTCGGGACCTTGCCAATATTGGCCACGCGCCGCTTGCGGCCTTCCCGAACCAGGGCCGGTTTTTTCTTGGCGGATTTCAGGGCGTGAAAGGCGGGTTTGATGTCCGGGAGCAGCCCGGCCGGAAGTTCAACGCTTACCACGATGGTGACGAAGAAATAGGCAAGCAGGAGCGTCAGTAAAGCGCCCGTGATTTCCATGACGCGTCGCGTGCGGCGCCACCGAGCGCGCTGCGCGTCGTAAAAGATAGGTCCGCGTTCTTTCATGAATGTCTAAAACAAAAGTTTCAACTTGGCGGGAGGGCAGGGAGCTGGGCCGTGGGGGAGCCTAGACCGGCTGCACGTTTCCGTCTTCTCTATTGTAAGATGCGTTTCGCCCATGAAGCGAATTATCTCGCATCCCGTCACCGCATTAGCTGCGGGCCTGTGCCTGCGGCTTTTCTTCGTGCTCAAGTATCCAGCAAATTCCGGGGATACGGTGCTTTATGAGCAGATGGCCACAAATTGGCTGCAACACCACGTTTACGCCATGAACGTAAACGGGGGGATTTTGCCGGTTGATCTGCGCATGCCGGGTTACCCCGCGTTTTTGGCCCTTATTTATGCCATTACGGGACGGACGGGCCCGGACGCCCGATTCTACGTAATGTTGGGGCAGGTGGCAGTGGATCTGTCAGCTTGTCTCATTACGGCAAGCCTCGCGGCCCTGTTGTTTTCGATGCGATCCAATTCCGGCAGTTGGAGACGCGTATTTATTGTCACGCTATGGCTGGCCGCGCTGTGCCCTTTCACGGCGAATTATGTGGCCGTTCCGCTAACGGAAGTTTTCGCGGGATTCTTCACTGCGGCTGCGTTTGTGTCGTTGATCGCCCTGATTTGGGCGGCTTATGGCGGCAAGCTGGCGCAGCTCAGAACTGAGTGGACCGCCAGGCATGCCGAATCGATGTTTGCCGTAGTGGGCGGTTTTCTGATTGGAATGGGAACACTGTTTCGTCCCGAAACGCCGCTTCTGCTTGCGGTGGCTTGGATTCTGATTGCATTTATTGGGTTGCGAAAGCGGCGATTTCTTTTTTGCTTGCAACTGATGGCGCTGTCCGCAATTGGATGCGTCGTGCCGCTAGTTCCGTGGGCCATACGGAATGCCGTTACGCTTCGTGAAGTGCAATTTCTCGCGCCAAAAAATTCGAATTTGCCCGGCGAACTCGTTCCTTACGGTTTCATGGCCTGGGAGCGAACGTGGCTGTTTCGCATCAAGGATTGTTATCTCGTTCCGTGGAAGCTGAACGAAGAGGAGATCAACCCGGACGACCTGCCAGCGCGGGCATTCGACACGCCGGAAGAAAAAGAACGAACGGGAGAGCTCCTCAAACAATACAACGAAGACGCTACGCTGACTCCGGAAGAAGATGCGGCTTTCGGGCAGTTGGCGCGCGAGCGGACGGCGCGGCACCCGCTGCGCACCTATGTGTGGCTTCCTATCGCGCGCGCTTTCACCATCTGGTTTACGCCGCGCATCGAACTGCTGCCGTATTCCGGTGACGTTTTTCCGCTCAAAGAGGCTTGGGAAAACGATTCGGTCGATCAATCCGTCACCGTAGGATTTTTCCTGCTGAACCTTTTGTATGTCGCGCTTGCCGCTTGGGGAGCTTGGCGGCTCTGGCGCGAGAATTCAGCGCTTCGGCTGGCCGTCGCTCTTCTTGTGGGTTATATGGTGCTGCGGACCGCATTGCTCACCACGCTCGAAACGCCCGAGCCACGGTATGTGCTCGAGTGTTTCCCGGCGGTCCTCGCGCTTGCTGGACAGGTTTTTACGCGGAGTGTTAAGACTATCCAGCACGGAAACATCTAACCGCCCTTTCAGGTTATTTCTCTTCTACCGGCTCCGGGTGAATGGTGACACGGTAGATTTGCGGGAATTTTTCTTTAACGCGGTCTTCCAGCGCCGCGGTCACATCGTGCACGTGGGTAATCGGCAGCGCGCCGCGCATCGTGCAGTGGCACGAAGCGAGAATGTGGTGTTCGACCTGGCGTACATGAACGTCGTGGCAATTCACCAGCTCGTCGAATTCGGAAGGCAAGCTGTTCAGAAACTGTTCGATCGCGCTGGAGAGCTGTTTCATTTCTCCGGCGCCGGAATCTGGGGTCGCGATATGGCGGCCGAGCGGCTCGATATGGATGGTCACGTCCGTTGAGCTGTCGCGCAGCTTGCGAACTTCGTCTTCGAGTTCCGTGGCTTGGCGATGCGCGTCGCGCAGGCTCAGGTTCTCATCCACTTCCAGGTGCAGCTCGATGAAGAGTTGCCCATCGTGCTGCAGCGCCGTCACGTCGTGAATGGCCAAGCCCATGCGCTGCGCCACCGCGCGAATGGCTTCAAACAGGTGCTCGCCTTGGGGTGCGCGAGGTTCGGCGTGGACCATGACGTCCGAAGGGACGATCTCGCCGATGCGCTTTTCGATGGCGTCGCTCAGGGCGTGCACCTGTTCGAGGCTGGCGGTCCGCGCCACGCTGACGGTGGCATCGACAAAATGCCGGTTTCCGGCGCGTCGGACGCGAATGCGGTCAACATCCAAGACGCCGTCCATGCGAGCCACGGCCCGGGCAATTTCCTGTTGCAAGCCTTTGGGAGCGACATCCAGCAGCGCGTCCATGGTTCGCCTGCCGAGCCGCGAGCCGACCCATATAATGACGGCTGCAACGGCGAGGCCAGCGAGAGCGTCTGCGTAGGCCAGCCAGGGCACGTTCCAAGTTTCGCCGGCCCAGACAAGGCCGACGCCCGCGATGACCACTGTGGTGCTCCACACATCGGTTGAAAAATGGAGTGCATCTGCTTCCAACGCGTCGCTCGAATATTTTCGCGCAACGTGCTTGAGAGCACGCGCACGGGTCAAATCGATGGCCAGCGCCACGAACAGAATCACGATGGCGGTGATGCTCGGCTGGATATGCACGCTGCGGAAGAAGAGCCGGTTAAACGCTTCGTAAATGATATAGAGCGCGGTGAGGAGCAGAAGTCCGGTCTCGACGAATGCGGAGAAGTTTTCGAACTTGCCGTGGCCGTAGGGATGGCGTTCGTCAGCTGGCTCATCCGAGACGCGCACGGAGAGAAACGTGATGACCGCCGCGATCAAGTCCAGCCCGGAGTGGAGCGCTTCGGAGAGGACGCCCAAGCTGCCGGTGCGGAGGACGAGGAAAGCCTTCAGCGACACGAGCAACACAGCGGAGCCGACGCTCAGCAGCGCCGCCCTCCGCTTTTCGCGTGCCTCCTCGTTTTGCCGAGCTTGCATGACCGTGCAACTAGACTACCTCAAGTATCCTGAGATTCCCCACTGAGCTGACTTCCAGCGCGGGCAGATTCCAAGTACGCCGCGAACCCAAGCTACGCGATGGAACGGTTCACGCACCTCCTGGTGCGAGCGCGTCCGAATGCGGCGCCCGTCCGGGAGATCGACGGGGTGTCGATTGGTGAGGATGAGAACCTGCTTGCGGACGTGAAGCAATAAAGCAATTAAGAAAGAGAGCCAAACGGTCTCAATGATTCAGCTTAGTAAGTTTGTGAACTCAGGTCTTTTTCGCGAGGAAGAAAGTGGAGCGCGAGCGAGTTCATGCAATAGCGCAGGCCGGTGGGTTGCGGCCCGTCGTCAAAGACGTGGCCGAGGTGGGCGTCGCAGAGAACGCAAGTCACTTCGTCGCGGCGCATTCCAAAACTCAAATCTATTTTTGTCGCAACGTTTTCTTTGGCGACCGGCGTCCAGAAACTGGGCCAGCCCGTGCCGGAATCGAATTTGGTGTCGGAGCTGAAGAGGGCGTTGCCGCAACAGACACAGCGGTAAAGGCCCGGCTCATGATTGTTGTCATACGCGCCGCTGAAAGGCCGTTCGGTGTCCGCGCGCCGTGTGACGTCAAACTCGTCTGAAGAGAGCGAGTGGCGCCAATCGGCGTCGCTCTTGATGAGCTTGGCCACCGTCGCGACGCCCAAGCGCGTGCCGTCGTCCGCGAATTTCACGATTTGTACGGGACCGGGATCGCTGTCTGCGGATTTGTTATCGGCCAGCGCAGATTGGCAGGCGCGCTGAACACCGAGGAGCAGACCGTAGGCGGCTACAGTAGCAGTGCCAAAAATGAAGCCACGGCGTGTTAGCTCGTTCATGTTACGGAACCATGCGGACGCGTAAGTCCGCAAAAATCGAGATTAATCCGCCGTCATCGGCGGGGGAGGAAGCAGCGGGAGGCGCTTGGGCTCGCCGCGCGCGCCGCGGACTTCCAGGTCATCGAAGAGAAGCGAGGGAGCCACGAGCGAAGCAGGCAGACCGCTCTGCGCCGAGCCGAATGCGCCGAGAGCCGTTCCTGCAAACCCCGATATTTGGCTCTGCATGTAGTTATAAACGAAGTCGTCGTTGCCCATTCCCCCGAGGTTGCGCAGCATGCGCGTGTTCAGGCCAACGATGCGGCTTCCGCGAACCATTTCTTCACGTCCGTCTTCCGGGTAGATCTTAAAGACGATGAGCGGAAGGCGGTCGCCTGTGCCGGCGCCACCGCCGAAGCTGGCGAGCAATTCCGAGAAATCACCCTGGTGAAGCAGGCTGATGGAGGGATTGTCCATTTCCCGGACCACCAAGCAATAGGGCAATTTTTCCGAACGGCAGTCATCGAGGAATTTTTTCTTCAAATCCGCGGGCGACAGCGTGTCGGTGGAGGTGAAAATCAGATTGCTCATGGTGGGTTTGGCGTCGTTGAGGAACGCCGAGCGGCCGTGTCCGTTGGACTGGTCCGAATCAGGCCCAGGCCGGCGCGACATAAGCAGCTCTTTGACGATGCCGTCATCGACGATCGTCACTTTTTGCGCGCGGACGCCTTCGTCATCGATGGAGTAGCCGCCCAGCAGCGGCGTTCCGTGAAACTCTTTCGCGGCGGGATCATCGACTAAGGAAACGCTTGTGGGCAAAACACGCGCGCCCATGCGGCCGACCCAATCGCTCCTTCCACCCAGTCCGGTAAGAAGTTGTTCCATCACCGGCGTAAAGGAGACCGGCGGCCGGGCGCCGTTGATCGCGGGGGTCAAGACCTCAGCAAGAAGCGGAGCAGCGGCTCGCGCTTCAAAGAGCACCGGCCCCGTGTAGTCCTGCGCCGGAGCAGCTGCGCGCATGGCCATCAGTTCGCTTCCGGTTACATTTAACGACTTGCGAACCGCATCCACGCTCGGAAGATCGGCGGGCTTCGGGGCATAGGTGGAGTACATGTGATTGACCTGCATGCCGTCATCGGCCAGCGTGTTCATGCCCGCTTCGATGGCCGCGTAGCTATGGTTCGTGCGAATTTCCGTGCCCTCGCTGGTGAGCAAGTATTCGGTGGCGTAGACGAGGTAGTAGGTGACGCGAGACTCGTAAATTTGTGGAAACGCTCGAAGAGTGGCGGAGGTTTCGCGCGCTTCCTGTTCCCAATTGCGATTGCTCCAGTCCGGCGTTACCAGCGGTTCAATGAGTTGCAGCGGGGCGACCTTCGCAAAATCGTCGATGTCGGATGGGCGGGCAAGGCTGCTCAAGTAAGCTTGCTTCCGAGAGTAGGTGTCGACGGCTTCCTTGAAGGCCTGGTCGGTGGCGATCCAGAGATCCTGGCGCAGGGAATTGTAGTCGCGGTCGATTCCGACAGAGCCGGTCGGGCCGATAAATCCGCGGAATCCGTCATCGCTGATGAAATTGGAACTGTCCAGCTTGTAGCCTCCGATGCGCGCTTCCACGTCCATGAAGCGATTGCGCGTGCGTGTGGAGGAAACCAAAGCGCCAAATTCGGCGACGACTTCACGGACGTCGAGATCCAGCAGCCGGTATTCCACATAGTACGGGCGCTGAGGCTGCGCGGTGCCCGGAATTTGCAGCTCAAGACGGGTTTTCGAACGCGCCATTTCATCCCGCATGGCTTGCAACGTGTGGTCATTGTCCGTGGGAGCCTGCGCGCGGGCGGAAAAACTGCAACTGAGCAGCGCGGCGAGAAGTGTGAGTCCTGCAAATCCCTGTGCGCGTCTCACTGTTGGCCTCCCTTGCTTAGAGGATCATGAGCGGGCGGCGGCAAAATTGGCGGACGGTCCGTGGAAGCCTCTTTCTTTTGTACTTCCAATTCCGAAGTCAGAATAGCGGGCGAGGCGGCAGCTACGGGAACGGAGCCAGACTCGGCGCCGCAATAGCCGTTGAAGACTTCCGTAGTGTCGCCGGTGGCCACGATTTTCGTGAGCGCGGCCAGAGGAGTGCCGACGATATCCACGCCGCGAACTAATTCATCGGGGCGGCCATCGGGGAACACTTTGTAGACGACGAGCGGGAGGACTTGGAAAGCTTGTGGCTGCCCGCGGCCCGTGAAGGTAAATCCGCCGGCGATGTCGTCGATCAGCAATCCGAAAGGTTTGCCCTGCGCTTTGATGAGCTCGATTAACTTTGCGCGAAGTTGCGCGTTCGTCAGGGTCTTGCTGCTCTCAACGATCAGGTTGCCTTGGCGGGAGACCGGCGTCGCGCCAAGCTGGCGGCGTCCGTGGCCGTTGGAATCAGGAAAGCCCACAAGCGGCGAGCGCGACATTTCAAAATTTTTCAAAATGCCATGGTCGACAAGAGTCACGCGCTGCGCTGGAACGCCTTCGTCGTCGAATTGGTAATAGCCCAGCAGTTCCTGGGGCCCGAGCCTTTTCATCGTGGTGTCGTCCACGATGCTCAGAAAACTGGGCAGGATTGGCTCTCCGACCTTCTTCGCAAATGTCTGGCCTTCGGCAGCATCTTTCTGGCGGTGGCCTTCTGCGCGGTGGCCAAAGACTTCATGGAAAAAGACGGCGGCCGCGCGACCGGTCAAGAGCGCCGGCCCTACCGACGGGTCGACAATCGGCGCGGCGACGAGTCCTTCAAGTTCCTTGCGCATCGTGGCTTCCGCGGCAAACACGGCTTTGTCGTCCGGCGCTTCAGATGGATTGACCCAGTCGAAATTGTAATAGCGGTCGATGTCCATGCCATCTGGGGCTTTGCCCTGGATGAACAATTCGAGGCGATAGCGGATTTGGCCGAATTGCAGCTGCGTGCCTTCGCTGGTGACCTGAAAAACGTTCTGGGCCTGGGCCGTAAAGGTCACGATGGAATTGATGATGGCGGCAGACTCGCGAAAGTTGCGGGTGTATGCGCGAACTCTTTCTTCCCAGGGCTTGCGCTCCAACGTGAAAGAAACGGGCGCGCTGATAAAGGTATGCGGCTGCTCGTGCGAAAAATCGGGTGCGCGGTTTTCTACCGAATCGACTTTCACTTCTTTGCTCGACTTGATCTTTATAAGGGCTTCCGCGGCGGCACGGTATTGACTGTCGGTCTCGAGCCACAAGGCGCGCCGCAGAACGTCGGGGTCATCGTCGAGTGGAACGGAGGTGCCTGGGCCCGCGCTGGTCTGCTGGCGCTCGCCGACCTTGTGCGTGTCATCCAGATCGTAGCTGCCCGTGCGTACGGAAACTTCCAGCCACCGATTGCGGTTTTCGTTGCTGTTGAGGAGTGCTCCGTTTGAACCGGAGACCTCGGCGCGTTGCGTATCCGTGATGGTGTAGCCGATGTAGTACGCCGGGGGATCCTGTGCTTGGAACGTTTTCATCGAGCGATCGAGCTCGGCCCGGAGCGTCGCGAGCAGCGGAGACTTCTTTGCCAGGACATCCGGCGGCGCAGCTTGCGCCAGAGTCGCCGCGGGCGGCATCAGAGAAACGGCAAGGCCAAGCGCACACAAGACGAAACCGAGGTGACAACGGACAGAAATTTTCAAGGATTGCCTCACTTAAAGTTAGACCGCACCGCCAAACATCCAGTGTACGCTACCGCGGGTAACGGCACAAAATGCGGGTTTCAATGCGTCTCTAATATTCAGTAACACTAGTTTAGTTTGACGGTGGCCGGAGCCAGCGAGTTGCATGCGCTCAGAGGCAAGAAAAGGAGAATGCTTCTCAGCGGCCAGTGATTCTAGCCGCACAAGCTAGGATTCGTCACGGGGTTGCACCCGGTGATCACGGGTTTTGTAGGAGCGGGACTCTGGCGTGTGGCGATGACCGCAAAGACCACAATCGGAACCGCGGCGAGGATGCCCATGGTAATGCCCAAACCCTTGCCGAGGTGCGAAGCATTTTCGAGTCCGCTGCCTGGCCGCGGGCCCACTTCCGTATCCTTGCCCGCCATGACCAGCATGTCTAGCGGGGCCTGCGCTGGCGGAGCGGGAGCCGAATTGTCGCCATGGCGCACGGTGCTGAACTGACCAGCTTTCACCAGCACGCAAACTCCCTCGAGATTGCAGACGCGCACTACGCCGTCGTAGACGATCACGTTCATTACGTCGTTCTCATAAGCCGCGTAAAAATCCGTGCCCACTACGCCGGCCACACCTGCCGCGGTACGAACTTCAAACTTTCCGTCGGGTTTCGTAATTTTCTGCGCTTGGGTGCGAAGCTTGCCGTAGGCCAGCTCGAGTTCCGTTTGCTGCGCGCCAGCATCGTGTTTCACGACTTTGATCGAGGAATCCGATCCCACGTTCAGGACCGAGCCATCATCCAGAGCCACGCGCGCGCGTGCATCCGCTTTGGTATTCAGCAGGTCTTGCCAGTCGATCACTGTTTTCGCGGAAGCGTTGATGGTCTTCGAGCCGCGGGCGATGCTCACGGCGGGAATCAAGCGAGAGACTTCGCCGGCTCGCTGTCCGGTGGCCTGGGGCGCGGCAGAAATGTCTGCCGGGATAGCGATCGTCAGCGAAAGCAACAAAGCTAGGCCAAGTGCAAAGGGGGACTTCGTCTTCATCGGGAACTCTCCTGATAAGTTTACCGGAACCGGCGTTATCTATCGTTGTTACTGGAGAGCGCCCAGGCTGTCAATTGGAAACGCGGATTGGCTTGCGCAGTCACTACATCCCTTTTGGAACACCCGCGGAGGCGCGAGGAAAGGCCCAACCGGTAACTCATTCCGCACGGATGAGCACAACATCCTTGGAGCCCGCCAGAGCCAAGAACAAGATGAAGTCATGCGTGTCTTGGCCGGAATTCTCGTCGCCTGCGCTCTTTTGTTTGGGGTGTATCAATACTATTTGAAGAAGATGCCGACGACCGACGAGGGCACTGCTCCCACGCAAGCGATCAGCCTCACGGGGGTTCGCATGGATCTCTTGCAAATTGCGCAGGCGGAGCGTGGCTATATCGCGCTGAACGGCCAATGCGCGTCGCTCGAGGAGCTTACTGTTTCCAAAACGCTGACGCTGCCGAGCCCCGAACGGGACGGCTATTCTTATTCTGTCGAATGCCCCGGCGGAGACTTCAGCGTCACGGCGCGCCACGCTTCGGCGCCTGCGGGTTCACCCATACGGTATCCCACGCTCGCGGTCGACCAGACCATGCAAGTTCACGAAGTCAATTAATTCGGATTACGGAGTACAAGGTTGATCTACCACGAGGACTCCCGCTTCGGCGTAATTCGTTGCTGGAACGTCGTGAAACGCAACGTGAATGTTTTCGCGTTTCGCGCGTCCGTCTTCGATCAGCACGCTGGTGATGCGCGCGGCGATCTTGCGCTTCATCTCCGGCGTCCGGCCTTCCACCCAGGTAATTTGTACGTGCGGCATGTCGCTTCCTCCTTAAAACGGGCAGTCCCCTAATCTTGCAGGCAAAACGAGGGCATTCTACCGAAACGCGGGCTCCGTGGCAGGCCTCAGGGCGGTCCAGAGCTTGGCGGGCAGAGCCTAGCGCCCTATGTGTTAGTATTACAGGTCCATGCATTCCGCCATTCCTCACCTGATCGAACTGCAGCGCGTGGACCACTTGATTACCGCTGTGCGCGCCGAGATCGGCACATTTCCGAAGCGGGTCCGCGAAGCCGACACCAAACTGAACGGGGCGAGGGCGGCCGTAGCCACGGCAAAGGAGGCCCTGCTCAGCAGCCAAAAAGAACGCAAGAAATTCGAGCTGGACGTGCAGCAGTGGAAAGACCGCGCGAAGAAATACCGCGATCAGAGCGGCGCCGTCAAAACCAACGAAGCGTACAAAGCCCTGCAGCACGAGATTGCCAATGCCGAGGCGGAGGTCGCCAAGGCCGAAGAGGCGCAGCTGGAAGTGATGATGGCGGGCGAAGAGGACGAACGGCGCGTCCGGCACGCGGAAGCGAATCTGAAGGAAGACGAAACGGCGGTCACAAAAGAGAGAAAAGAGATCGAAGCTTTGCAAGCCGGGAAGAAAAAACAGCTCGAGTCCTTGCTGGCCGAGCGCGAACGAGCATTGGCTCCGATTCCCGAGGAGCTGCGCGAACTTTACGCGCGCATCGCAAAGCGCCACCATGGGACCGGCGTTGCCGAGGCCCGCGATGGACAATGCCGCGGCTGCGGCATGCGGGTTCTGCCGCACATCCTGCAAGAGCTTCGCCGCGATCCGAATGAAGAAATTTACCGCTGCGAATCCTGCGGCCTGATTCTATACACTCTAGAGCCGATTCCGCTGCCGGACCCTGCTTCCGGCTCGGACCGCGCCGCTTCCTCCGCGTCGAACCATTCCTGATGCCACCCCGTCCAAAATCCCCTCGCGCTGCCGGTGCCGCACTGTTCGCAGACTCGCCTGCGGAGCAAAAGGCCGCAACGCCGGCGCATCAAGCCAATATCGACGGCGCCGCACGCGGGAATCCCGGGCCAGCCTCCTATGGCGTGGTGATTCGCGATGGGCAGGGCGAACTGGTCGCCAAGCTGAAGAAATACATCGGACGAATGACGAACAACGTCGCGGAATACTACGGGCTGATCGCGGCACTCGATTACGCGGAGTCGCACGGCATCCGCGCGTTGCGCGTCGAGAGCGATTCCGAGCTGATGGTCAAGCAGATGCAAGGGCAATACAGAGTGAAGAGCGAGGACCTTCGGCCGCTTTTCGAGCGCGCGAAGAAAATGTCGATGGGCTTCGAATCCTTCCGGATCGATCACGTCTACCGCGAGCAAAACCGCGAAGCGGATGCTCTGGCCAATGAGGCGCTCGACGAAACTTCGGGCGTTCCCAGCGCTGCCGGAGCGCCTGCAAAAGCGCTGGCGGCTGACGCCAAACCAGGGCCGCGCTGGATACAGGCGCGATTCCGCAGCGGCATTCTCTACCCGCTGGAAGATATTGATCTCCCCGACGGCACGGAAGTGCAGATCGTGCTTCGTCCCTTGCGGCGACCGGCACCACAAAAATAGCGGTTGGAATTGTTTGGAGTTATTTCAGCGCGTAGGAGCGATAGAGGGTATCGCGTTGCGCGGGGATAAATCCCGCATCGGAGATGATGCGGCGAAGCTCGTTTTCATTGGTGCGATTCCGCACTCCCGCGGCGAACACGACGTTTTCTTCGATGAGAATGCTTCCGACGTCGTCCGCGCCGAACTGCAAGCCGACCTGGCAGACTTTGATGCCGGGCGTCAGCCAGCTCGATTGGATGTGGTCGATGTTGTCGAGATATAGCCGGCTCACCGCGAGCGTCTTGAGGTAATCGACCGCCGTAGTCTCCTGCACTTTTTTCCCGAGGGCGGTGTTTTCCGCGGCGAAAATCCACGGAATAAACGCCGTGAAGCCACCGGTGTCTTCCTGAATGCGGCGCAGGCGTTCGAGATGATTCACGCGGTGGCGGAGTTCTTCGCCACAGCCGAACATCATCGTTGCGGTCGTGCGCAGGCCGAGCGAGTGCGCGATGCGATGAACTTGCTCCCAATCGTCGCTGGTGCATTTCAAGCGGGCGATTTTCCCGCGGATTTCATCGTCGAGAATTTCCGCGCCGCCGCCGGGAATGGATTGCAGTCCGGCGTCCATCAGGCGCTGGATGGTTTCGCGGACGCTTAGCTCGCTGACTTCCGCGATGCACAAAATCTCGGGCGCGGAAAAACAATGTAGATGCACTTGCGGAAAGCGCGTTTTGAGCGAGCGCAGAAGATTTTCGTAATAGCCGATTTGCAGATCGGGGTGCAGGCCGCCTTGCAGCAAAACTCCGGTGCCGCCGAGTTCGAGCATCTCTTCGATCTTCTCGTAGATTGTTTCGAAAGAAAGGATGTAGCCGTCTTTTGCGCCCAGCGGCCGGTAAAACGCGCAGAACGAGCAATACTCGGTGCAGAAATTCGTATAGTTAATGTTGCGGTCAATCTGGTAAGTCACGACGCGCGGATCATTTTTTTTCAGGCGCATTTGATGCGCGGCCATGCCGACGCCCACCAGGTCGTCGGATTGCAGCATTTCGAGCGCTTCTTGTTTGGTCAGTCCCACTTCATTCCTTTGTGTCGTTGCATTCTTATTCTAGCGGATGCGCCACAGAATCGCTAAGCGCAGCTTTCAGCCGGGCACGCCCTGCCGTGCCCTACTTCGCCGAAACCTGGGCGGCTTCTTTCACCGCGGTTGCCCAGGCAATCTTCTCGTTCCTTGGGATCAAACCCAATTTTGCGGCTTTCTGAAAATATCGTTCGAGGCCGCGGCGATTTTCTTCGCCCAGCGAGAAATCAATGTTATGGCGCAGGTAGGATTCGAGCGCTCGTTGCGGCAAGTCTAGCTCGCGCGCCGCTTCCACGCTGATGACCGCGATCTGAGACAGCCCGAAGTCGCGGGAGGCCGCGAAATTCGCGAGCACTTCCGGGGTAATCATCTCGGGCCTTGCGGCCCACACGGCCATCACCGCTGGCAGGCTCGTAAGTTTGCGCCATTCGCCGACTACATCGTACACATGAAAAATCTCGGCGTTCGTGATTCCCAGCGTGGCGGCATGGCAGACCGCGCGGCCTTCCGAGCTGACCGTGCTCGTTTTCTCGATGACGATGGAAATCCGAAGAGCCGGATCGCCGATGAGCAGCGCCGCGTCTGCTTTCTCCAGCATTGCGCCCAAATCGGGCTCGGCTTCGAAAAATTCAGGATCAATCTTCCAGTGCTCCGCCGCCAGGATTCGCGTCAGCGCTTGCGTGCTGCGCGAACTGCGATCCAGCGCGATGCTGTGCACCTGCTCGATCGGCTTCTTCGCGACAATCAATAGGCTGCGCACGCGATTTTGGGAAGCGATTGCTAAATCCGGCAGAACCACCAATCCGGGGATGCGCTGATATTCAATCGCGGGAATGATGGCAATGTCCGCCGCGCCCGCGCGCAGCGCCTCCGCGCATTGCGACGGCACGGTGAACGACAAATCGTACTTTCCGGCAAACGGCCCATTCGTAAAACCCCAAACGAGGGGCGCGGTATTCAAGTACTGCACGATCGATATGCGAAGTTTTTGCACGTTTGAGATTCTCGCGAGTTCATCCAATTATAGCAGAGTGGATTTTCCTCCGCGCCAGGCGTCTTTTGTTGTAAAACGTTCCTTCCATTCGGAGGCTCCGAACATGCTGAAAGCTTCTCGTTATTTCCTTGTGCTCTATTTTCTGTTTCTACCCTCGATTTGTCTCGCCGCTCGTCCCGACGCGTCCAAAACGCCAACCATCAGCGAGAAAACCGCGGGCGCGGAAAAGCTGCCCGGCTATTTCGATCTTTATTGGGACGCTAAGCAAGGCAAGCTTTGGCTGGAAATCAATAAATTGCAATGGGACAAGGAATTTCTTTATCAGAGCAGCCTCCCTGCGGGAGTCGGTTCGAACGATATCGGGCTTGACCGCGGCCAGCTTGGCAGAACGGCCATCGTCCGATTCGAGCGCAGCGGTCCCAAGGTTCTGCTCGTCGAGGAGAATCTCGAATATCGCGCGGTGACCAGCGATGCGGACGAACGCCGCGCGGTCCGCGACTCTTTCGCGGAATCTGCGCTTTGGGGCTTCACGGTGGCCGCCGAGGAAAACGGCCATGCGCTCGTCGACGCCACCGACTTTTTCTTGCGCGATGCCCACAGCATTCCTGAAACTCTTCGCCGCGAAAAGCAGGGCTCTTACAAGCTGGATGCCTCGCGCTGCGCCATCTACCTTCTGAAAACCAAAAACTTTCCTCTCAACACGGAAGTCGAAGCCACGCTAACTTTTTCCGGCGACGAACCAGGACCTTGGGTGCGCGAAGTCACGCCCTCGCCGGAGTCCATCACGGTCCGCGAGCATCATTCCTTCGTGCAGCTTCCGCCGCCTGGTTACAAACCGCGAGCCTACGATCCGCGCAGCAGCTTTTTCGGAATTGCCTACATGGATTACGCCACGCCCGTCAGCGAACCCATCGTGAAGCGCTATATCGCGCGCCATCGCCTCGAGAAAAAAGATCCCCACGCTGCCATGAGCGAACCCGTCAAGCCCATCATCTATTATCTCGACCGGGGCGCCCCGGAGCCGATTCGTTCCGCGCTGCTCGAAGGCGCGCGCTGGTGGAATCAGGCGTTTGAAGCCGCGGGCTACGAGAATGCCTTCCGCGTGGAGCTGATGCCGGAAGGCGCGGACCCGATGGATCTGCGCTACAACGTGATCCAGTGGGTGCATCGCGCCACACGCGGCTGGTCGTACGGCGCAGGCGTCATCGATCCGCGCACCGGCGAAATTATCAAAGGGCATGTCACGCTCGGCTCGCTGCGCGTGCGGCAGGATTTTCTGATCGCCGAGGGCCTCCTAGCTCCCTATGAAAAAGGCGGACCAGGATCGCCGGAAATGATGGAGATGTCTCTTGCGCGGCTCCGCCAGCTTGCCGCTCATGAAGTTGGCCACACGCTGGGTTTGATGCACAACTATTCGTCGAGCACAGTCGACCGATCTTCCGTGATGGACTATCCGCCTCCACTCGTGAAGCTCGGAGCCGATGGCGTTCCCGGTCTCTCCGACGCGTATGCCAAGGGCATCGGCGCTTGGGACAAGGTGTCCATCACTTGGGGTTACAGCGACTTCGCGCCCGGCACCGATGAGCACGCCGCGCTAGACAAAATCCTCAACGATGCGTTCGGCCGCGGGCTTCGCTATCTTACAGACCAGGATGCTCGCCCCGCCGGCTCTTCCAGCAGCGTTGCGCACCTTTGGGATAGCGGTTCGAATGCAGTGGACGAGTTAAATCGCCTCATGCAGGTTCGCGCAGCAGCGTTGCGGCTGTTCGGCGAGAACAATGTTCGCGTAGGCGCGCCGCTGGCAACCATTGAAGACGCGCTTGCGCCCATCTACATGTTGCACCGCTATCAGGTGGAAGCCGCCAGCAAGCTTGTCGGCGGAATGGATTATACATTTGCCTTGCGCGGCGATGGAGAGGTTCCCACGGAGATCATCGCGCCCGCCGAGCAGCGTCGCGCGCTGGCCGCAGTGCTCGCCACGCTCAAACCGGATGTGCTCGCGCTGCCCGAATCGCTTCTAAAGATTATTCCACCTCGTCCGCCGGAATATCCGCGCGGGCGGGAGCTGTTTAAAATTCACACCAGCCCTGCATTTGACGCGCTCGCACCCGCGGAATCGGCGGCCCAGCGGACGCTGCAGTTTCTGTTTAATCCGGAGCGCGCTGCGCGGCTCGTTGAGTTTCACGCGCGCAACTCCGAAAATCCCGGCCTTGCGGAGGTGTTCGACGCGGTGCTCAACGCCACGTGGAAAGCTCCGCGTCCCAAAGGCTACGACGGACAAATCGCCAACACCGTCGACAATGTCGTGCTGTATGACTTGATGGCGCTTTCTGCCAACGACCATGCCAGCGACGAAGTCCGCGCCGTGGCCTCACTCAAGCTCCACGAGCTGAAGGATTGGCTCAGCGCACCGGCGGGAGCGCCGTCGGTCATTCCCGATAAAGCGCACGTCTTCTTTGCCGCAAGCCAAATCGGTCTCTTTGAAAAAGATCCCAAGCGCATCGATCTTACAGCGCCCGTCGAGCCGCCGGACGGCCCTCCCATAGGGAGCATGGGCATGCTGGATTGCGACTGGGAGTTTTAACCACCTCAATCCTTCGACCACGCCAGTGTGGTGCGCAATTCTAGGCAAGCATGTAGGGGTGTCTCTTGGACCCTCTCGCTGGCCGCCAACTATATTGGCGAATTCACCAGACTTTTGCGGGGTTCTTTCGTCTGTGCAGCTAGGGAGGATTTCTCCATGAAACCGCTCATTAGGGTTCCTCTGCTTCTTGTCACCGTACTCTGTGGATTCTGCGCACTGTCCGCTCTAGCTGGTGCCCAGGACGCCCAAACTCCTCCAACCCCGCCTCAGCCGCCGTCGGCTCGACCGGCTCCTCCGGTGCCCCCAGGTCCTCCACCAGCTCAGTTTTATGAAGCAGTTCCCGCCATGCCCGCCGCTCCGGCGATGCCCGGCATGCCGGCTATGCCCGCAATGCCGGCGGTCCCGGCCGTACCCGCGCCTCCCGCCGCGCCGGATTGGGCTGACCGCCATTCCTTCAGCATGTCCGACCGTCATCATCAACCCGCAATGGATTGCTCCGATCTGCACATCAGGTTTGACGACCGCGACGCCGTCATGAAATCGGAAGAGCGCACCATAACGAAGGCCGAAGCGCCCACTCTCCGCGTTCACCCGCACACGAATGGCGGAGTTCAGGTGCAAGGCTGGGATAAAGATATGTATTCGGCGACGGCGTGCAAGGCCGCCTCAAACTCCGATGGAAACGCCGAGCGAATTCTCTCCCAAATCAAGCTCTCCATTCAAAATGGCGAGGTCTCGACCACCGGACCGGACGATGAGCACGATTGGACCGTCTATCTGCTCATTCGCGCACCGAAAGCAGCGGTCATCGACCTGGAGACTGCCAACGGCCCGCTTTCTCTCTATGGCGTGGACGGCAAATTGACCGCCCATGCCACGAACGGTCCCATCAGCCTGCGGGATTTTTCCGGCGATGCCGACGTCCAGGCGTCGAACGGTCCCATCACCATCACGGGAGGTAGCGGTAAATTGCGCATCCACACCGAGAATGGCCCGATCTCGATCAATTTGAAGGGGAAGACTTGGAGCGGAGCAGGCCTGACTGCGGATGCAAAGAACGGTCCTCTGACGCTCTCCGTCCCGTCCGACTACCAGTCCAGCTTCAGTGTGGAATCGCGGAATTATTCACCAATGAGCTGCCGGGCCAGCATTTGCGACAACGCGCGGAAAACCTGGGACGACAACAATCGCCGCATCGAATTCGGCAGCTCGCCGGCAATGATCCGGCTTTCCACCGTGAACGGGCCGGTTTCTGTGCAATCATCACGCGAGGAAATGTAACGCCGCATTTTTGTTCCGAACGCAGCTGAAGGATTCTTTCGCACGGCTCGCAATTCTCGCGCGTTTCGCAGCGCAAATTGCCTAAGGATGGACGCGCTGCAGCCCTTGCGGATAAGATTCAGCGCATGATTCCTGAAGCGCGCGTGGCTCAGCCGGTCACCGAATCGGAGGCCGTGCGGCTGGCGCGTGAAATTTTCAACCTCAATGTCTCCGCCAAGTCGCTTCCCGGCGAGTACGACGACAATTTTCATCTGTCATCGGCCGGGGGACGTGAATTTGTCCTGAAGATCATGCATCCGGCGAGGGAGCGGTCCTTCGTCGAGATGCAGTGTCAAGCGCTGCAACACTTGGCAAGGCGCGCGCCTCAGCTTTCGCTGCCACGCGTTTGCGCAATGCCGAACGGCGATCCGTTTACGCTTACGACTTTGTCTGACGGAACGAAGCGCATCGTTTGGCTGCTCACCTACGTCTCCGGAACGGTCCTCGCCAAAGCAAATCCGCACGCCCCGGAGTTGCTGCGTAGCCTCGGCCAATTTCTTGGCCAGATGGATGCCACGCTGTCGGATTTTTCTCATCCGGCCGCACATCGGGAATTGAAATGGGACCTCGGTCGCGCCGGCTGGATTCGAAACTATCTGCAGCACATTAGCGACCCAGCGCGCCGCGCGCTTGTCGAACGCTTTCTGCGGCTATACGAATCCGAAGTAGTTCCAGCGCTGGCGGCGTTGCGTCGCAGCGTCATCTATGGCGATGCCAACGATTACAACGTGCTCGTAAGTCCGCCTTGGCCGCAGCCGCGAAAAGTAATCAGCGTGATCGATTTCGGGGACATGCACCAGGGTCTCACGGCTTCTGAGGCCGCGATTGCAGCCGCCTACGCAATGCTGGGTAAGAAGGATCCGCTGTCCGCGGCGTGCGCCGTTATCGCCGGCTATCACAAGTCTTTTCCGCTCAATGAAGCTGAGATGAGTCTTCTATATGTGCTCATTGGAATGCGGCTCGCGGTCAGCGTCACGAATTCCGCGCACCGCAAATCGCTGGTCCCCGATGATCCCTACGTCACGATTAGCGAAGCCCCAGCGTGGGAAGCGCTCGAGAAGCTTGCTGCGGTGCATCCGAGATTCGCGCACTTCGCATTTCGCGATGCCTGCGGTTTGCAAGCGGTGCCGCAAACCAAAAAAGTGCAGCAGTGGCTGATGTCTAACGCCGGCAACGCGGCTTCGATTCTTGATGCGGACTTGCGCACGACTCCCAGCGTCGTTTTTGATTTGAGCGTTGGCAGCACTTTTCTTGGCGCCGATCCTCACGCAGCGGACCCCGCGAACCTCAACGAGGCGATCTTTCGCAAGATGAAGACCGCCAACGCGCACGTAGCGATTGGCCGTTACAACGAAGCGCGACTGCTCTATACATCACCGCTCTTTGGTGCCAGCGAAAATCCCACCGATGAGCGGCGCACCATTCACCTCGGTATGGATTTGTTCGCTGCGCCACGCACAACAATCCGCGCGCCGCTCGATGGCGTTGTGCACGCTGTCGCGATCAATACCGCGCCTCTGGACTACGGCCCGCTCGTGATTCTTCGCCACACAACCGGCGACGGCCTGGAATTTTTCACGCTCTACGGCCACCTCGCGCGAGAAACCTTTGATCTGCTCCAAGTGGGCCAGCGCATCGCGCGCGGACAGCACCTCGCCCGCATTGGTAACGTAGACGAAAACGGCGGCTGGGCGCCTCATCTTCATTTTCAAATCACCATTGACCTGCTCGAGCGTGGCTCCGATTTTCCCGGCGTGGCTTGCGCCTCGCAGCGCAGCGTGTGGACCTCTCTCTCGCCCGATCCCAATTTGCTGCTCAGCATTCCCGCCGAGCGCTTCCCGCGGCAAGAGCCGGACTCTGCTGCAACGATTTCTGCTCGCCGCGAATTGCTCGGAAAAAATCTCAGCGTTTCGTATCAACAGCCGCTGAAGATTGTGCGCGGCTGGAGGCAATACCTTTACGACGACACGGGCCGCGCCTTTCTCGACGTTTACAACAACGTGCCCCTCGTCGGGCACTGTCATCCGCGCGTGGTTCGTGCCGTGCAAGAGCAGATCGCGCTTCTCAATACCAACACCCGCTACCTCCACGACAACGTCAACGACTACGCCGAGCGTTTCACACGTCTCCTGCCCGAACCTCTGCGCGTCTGCTATTTCGTCAACTCCGGCAGCGAAGCAAACGAATTGGCGCTGCGTCTCTCGCGCGCGCACACCGGCCGCGAGGACGTGATTGTTCTCGAACACGCCTACCATGGGCACACGACCGCGCTCATCGACATCAGCCCGTACAAATTTGATGGACCCGGGGGGCGCGGCCGCAAACCCTGGGTCCACGTAGCACCAATCCCGGACGATTTTCGCGGACCTTACCGGCGGGGAGACACCGGCGCAGGCGCAAAATATGCACAGCACGTCGCAGAGATTTTGGAAACAATGCGAACAGAAGGCCGAAGCATCGCCGCGTTCATTGCGGAAACGCTGCCAAGTGTCGCCGGCCAGATTGTTTTCCCGACGGGATATCTCGCTGAAACTTACAAGCACGTTCGCGCCGCGGGCGGCGTCTGCATCGCAGACGAAGTGCAAGTCGGCTTCGGCCGTCTCGGCACGCACTTCTGGGGATTCGAAACGCAAAACGTCGTCCCGGACATTGTGGTGTTTGGAAAACCGATCGGAAACGCGTTCCCGCTCGCGGCCGTTGTCACCACTCCAGAGATCGCCGCGAGTTTCAACAATGGCATGGAATTCTTCAGCACTTTTGGAGGAAATCCGGTGGCGTGCGCCGCGGGACTCGCCGTTCTGGATGTGCTCGAAGAGGAGCATCTCCGGGGAAACGCTCTTCAAGTCGGACGCTATCTCATCGCGAGGCTCACAGCTCTTCAAGAAAAATATGCGCTAATCGGCGATGTGCGCGGCGCAGGGCTGTTTCTCGGGATAGATTTAGTTCTTGATCGCGAGACTCGCGAACCCGCTGCAGAGCAGGCTTCCTATGTCGTCAACCGCCTGCGCGATCGTGGCATCCTCACTGGGACGGATGGCCCGTATCACAACGTCATCAAGTTACGCCCTCCGCTGATTTTTTCCCAAGCCGACGCGGACCTTTTTGTCACGTCGCTGGACGATGTCCTAAATGAAGACGCCGCCCAGCCCGGCGCCTAGCCCGAACCATTCCCAAATGTTGTGACGGCAAGAGCTCAAATAATCCGAAGTGGAGCGGCGGTTGCGCGTGGCACGTTGGAGCATGGCTTCGTGTATCAAACGCTTGTGGTAATAGCCCAGCTCTCAAGCTTTCAGCAAGACTTTCATCACACCAGTTTTTTGAGCGAATCGAATCGCCGCCGGCGCTGCGTTCATTGAGAACGTGCTTGTGATGAGCGGCGTGGGATCGACCTCGCCTGATACCAGCAGGGCAAGAGCTTCGTCGAACGGGCCGCAGCGGGAGCCGATGACAGTGAGTTCCTTGACGACGATGGGCCATGTTTCGATCGGAGCTGCGCCGTGAAACGTGGATTTCAGAACGAGGGTGCCGCGCGGCTCCGTCATGTGCTGGGCGAGTGCGAAGCCGGTGGGCGAGCCGGTCGCTTCAACCAGTAGCCGATAGCTTTCTTTCACGCGTTTCAGACCGGAGGCATCGCCTCGCACTCTTTTCGTTTGAATTCCGGCGCGGCGGGCAAGAGCGAGTTTCTTTTCGTGCTTCCCATACATGACGACGCGAGGCACCGCAGTCCGCAGAACGAGCGCGATGAGTTGCGCGAGCTTTCCGTCGCCGAGCACCGCCGCATCGCGAAATTTCGTGCTGTCAATTTGTTCGAGAATCTCGCAGGCTGCGGCAAGCGGTTCAACAAAGACGGCCTTTTCGTTAACGACGGAATCAGGGACGGCGTGGAGATTTTCGAGCGGCAGAGCCAAATACTCCGCGAAAGCGCCATCCTGCGCCACGATGCCGAGCACGGTGCGGCGCGCGCAATGCGTTTTCAACCCGCGCCGGCAAAAAACGCAGGCAGGCCGGTAGCCGTAAGCCGAACAAGCCACATTGATTTCGCCAACCACCCGCCGCCCCAACCATTTTTTCTTCTGCGAGAGCGATACGCCGTGAACGTCGGCTACTTCTCCCACAAATTCGTGGCCCGGTGTGCCGCGAAAAGTGTGGTAGCCGCTCAGGATTTCGACGTCGGTGTTGCAAATGCCCGCGAGACGGACGCGAACGAGCGCCCAGCCCGGACGCAGCTTCGGTAAGGGTTTGGAGACACATTTGAGTTTTCCGTTAGAGACAGAAAAGGCCAGCACGATCCAACCCTAATCTTTTTTCTTGGGATGCTTCAATTTCCCAAATGTAACAGGAAGCGCGCCACCGCGAGCCCAGCCAAGCTTTTCGATAAGTTCAAATTTCGCCTCAACCCGCAAAAGCCGCCGATCGAGTTCGTTGTAAGATTCCGCCAATCTTCTTACTTGTTCGGTCAATCCATTCATTCGATCTTCGATCAGCACCATCTTGCGTATGGCAGCAACGGCTTCTCCCGCCCAGCTCACTTGCCGTTACTCCTGTGCTTAAGCGCGCGGTCCACGTAGGCGATAGTCTCGTCTAGCCTTTTAATCATGCGGTCCGCAGCAAGATTGGCAGCCCGAGCGAGGGCACTCAGCTCCTCTTCCGACTCAATAGGAACAGAAAGGTAGAGGTCCACCGCGTCGCGCACTTCTTGCGAAAAGGATTTTCCGCGTAGACGCGCGCGCCGCGTGAGGCGCTGTTTTTGCTTTTCGTCGAAGTGGATCAAAGCGGCTGCCATGCAGGTGCCCCTATACAACTCCTATATCATGACACTGCAGCGTGCCACCGTGAGATTTTCGGAGCGCAAGGGCCAGCCTTCGATCGGAGCCGGCCCCAGGTTCCCCGGTATCTCAATGCTTGTAACTTGAATCTATGAAATCATCCACGTCCTTGTGCAGCTTCTGATGCGCTTTTTCGTCGATATACACCATGTGTCCGGATTCGTAGTAAGCGAAACTGACGTTCTTACGAACGGGAGGCTCGAGGTTCATGTGGGCAAACGTGTTTTCAATTCCGTTGAAGGGCGTGGCCACGTCGTAGTAGCTGCATAGGACTAGCACTTTCAGATAAGTTTGCTGGGTCATCGCCGCGCGCAAAACTTCCGCGACTTCGGTATTCCCAGTCTGATCCCACGGGCGGACATTGGCGGTCACGGTGTAGTACGCGTCGCTGTCCCACTTCAGGTCGCGTCGCACGTAATCATGGAACGTGGCGACGAAAGCGCCGAGGTAGGAAGCCTCGCTCGGGTCATATTCGTTTCGCTCGCCCGCAGCGTCGACGTCCATGCCCTCGAAGCGCGAATCGAGCCTGCCAATGGTACGGCGTTTGTCGCGCTCCAGTTCCTTGAACCATCGGAACGGGCTCACCCGCAGATTCGCTTCTTCAATGTACTTTGTCGAAAGCCCGGTGTAGTGCGCGAGATCTTCGGCTACTTTCTGGTGCTCCGTCGCGGAGAGTTGATCGCCTTTTTCCAAGGCTTGCGCATATTCTCCGTGCGCGAAATCCCGGGCCTTGTCCGCCACCTGCTCGACGGTCAGGCTCTGCAAGTCTGGCGGCAACAGGTGATGGTACCAAGCCGTCGTCGTATAGGTCGGCAGGTAGAAAATGTTTCGATCGTCGGCGCCCCAACTGCTGAAAGCCACTGACGAAAGAAGCACGATCCCGCTCATGTAAATTTGGTGGCGCTCTTGCAGCACGCCGGAGAGTTCGGCGGAACGCGTTGTGCCGTAGCTTTCGCCAATCAGGAATTTCGGCGAAGCCCAGCGCTCATTACGCGTGATGTACTGGTAGATGAAATCGGCAAACCAGTTGGCGTCCTCGATGATCCCGTGGAATTGCGGGGTGGCTTCGCCCGGCGCGGGACGGCTGTACCCGGTGGAAATCGCGTCGATGAAGACGAGGTCCGTCGCGTCGAGAAAAGAATCTTCGTTATCGACGATGCTGTACGGCGCGGGCATTCCGTGGCCATCGGGGGTCAGCACAACGCGCTCCGGTCCCATCCCCATGTGCGTGAACAGAGAAGCGGAGCCCGGGCCGCCATTGTAAACGAAACTGATGGGGCGCTTGGCGGAATCGGCGACGCCGTCCTTCGTGTAGGCAACGTAAAACATGGTTGCTTTCACCGTCCCGTCATCCGCCTTGATGTGGTAGGTCGCCGCCGTGGCCGTGTAGTTGATCATTTGCCCGCCAATGCGCGCGGAGTGATGCGTGACAACGGACTTCTCTTCCGGGGCCGGCGGGCGCGGCGCTTGCTTTTCGTGAGCGCCTTCGCTTTGAGGCGCCGATTGCTCCGCTGGCGGGCGGGTGCGCTGGCGCATCTGCGGCGGCCGCTGGCCCGGAGGAATAGTTTGTTGCCGGGCCGCGGCCGTACCGAGGCCAAATAGGATAGCGATTCCTGCGAGAACGCACCTGTCTCTCCACATTTCTCTTCTCTCCTTTTTCATGCAAGACATTGTTCGGGCAACCAGCGGTGTAGCAGAATTCCGGGATAATCCGTCCACTCGCCTGAAACATTTCGTAGGACGCGCGGCACGCAGCCCGAGTTTCATGTATGGGAAATTGCTCGCAGGGCTTCCACGGAAAAATGAAATGTGAGCGAGAAAGACGGAGGTTCCCGAAAGTTCGGCCAGAAATCAGTGAAGCACAGCGGCCAATGTTTTCACGAGCAGCGGTTCCTGTTCGGGGAAGACGGTGCGAAGATCCAGTATCAAGCGGTTGTTCTCCACTCGCGCGATCACGGAGATGCCTGCGGGGGCGCGGCGCAGCCGCTGTTCGAGCTGCGCTGCGGAGTAACGGACACTGGCGATGCGAATGACCTTTGTAGCCAGCGCTTGCGTCGGGGTCGAGCCGCCACCCGCAAGAGATGCGCCATCCGCAATTTCCATCTCCACTTCGTCGAGAGGAAGCTCCGGCCGAAGTTCGCGCAGAAAATTTTCGGACCGGCTCTTGAGCTCTTGCGTGCTGGTTCGAATCATGCGCAACGCGGGGACTTCGTCCCAAGCGGCACGTAAATAAGCGCCGAGAGTCACCTCCAGCGCTGCGGTCGTGAGCTTGTCCACACGCAGCGCGCGGAAGAGGGGATGCCGCCGCACGCGGGTTACAAGCTCTTTCTTGCCGGCGATGATGCCCGCTTGCGGCCCGCCCAGGAGTTTGTCGCCGCTGAACATCACAATGGAAACTCCCGCGTCGACGCTTTGGCGAACAACGGGTTCGGTGATTCCGCTCGCGGAAAGATCGACGAGACACCCTGAGCCAAGATCTTCGACAAGAGGCAGTCCAGTCCGCTTGCTAAGCGCGGCGAGTTCCTCGAGCTCCGGTTTTTCCGCGAAGCCGGTGATCCGAAAATTGGAAGGATGCACGCGCAGGAGCAACCGCGTTTTTTCGTTGATGGCGTTTTCGTAGTCGGCAAGGCGCGTGCGGTTGGTCGTGCCGACTTCCCGCAGCACCGCGCCGCTTTCCGCCATGACTTCCGGAATGCGGAAGCCGTCGCCGATTTCGATCAGCTCGCCTCGCGAAACGATGACCTCGCCGCCTTTTGCCAACGCCGCGAGGACCAGGAGGACAGCCGCCGCGCAATTGTTGACCACGATGGCAGCTTCAGCGCCAGTGAGCCGCTCGAGCAAGGATGACGTATGCACGTCCCGCTTGCCCCGCGCGCCCGCCTCTAAATCATATTCAAGGTTCGTGTACTGAGTCGCCGTCCGCCGGAATTCTTCGACGACCGCCGCAGGAAGCGGAGCACGCCCAAGATTGGTGTGCAGGATGACCCCCGTGGCGTTGATAACCGGCTGCAGCGAGCGGGCAAGGATGCGCTCGACGACGGCGCTGATGTGCTCCTCGAGAGTGGCGGGATCGGCGGCAAGGAGCGCAAGTTCCCCAAGCACCGCAAATTTAATCTGGTCCGTAATGCGCGAGCGCAACTCGGCCAGCACGGTCCGCGTAACCTCAACGAGCAGAGTGCGATCGACACGGCCCGCAAGCGCCGCGAGGCGGGGTAGGGCAAGAAGTTCGTCCACCGAAGGAATCTGGCGCAGAAGCTCCGCCTGCTCGGCGGAAAGAGTCTGTTTTGCGCGGGCTACCATGCCGCTATTTCAGCACAGCGCCCCTCCGCAGGCAATGGAGCTTGCTGAAGCCGGCCGCAGCCTGATGCGTCCAAGAGCCGCGATGAGGGTGGGATACACAATGCGCAGCGCAGCGCACTGCGCTGGTTGACGGCCTCGCTCTGTGCTCCTAGCATGATACTTCAAGGGGCCTTTCCATCAATGGCAACCATCGACGAAGATCTCGGCCAGATCGAACGAGACATCCGCCAGCTCAAGATTGAATACGATCAATACTTCGGCGGTGGCCGAAAGCGCCCGCCCACGGAAATCGAGTGGCGCATTGAATTGTTGATAAAGAGATATGGAGAACGCGGCGGCGACCTGAAGTACGGACAACGATTCCGCCTGAACAATCTGACGCAGACGTACTCGAAGTACAAAGACATTTTTCGCAAGAAGACGCAGCAGAAGGAAGAGGGAAAAGTACAAAGACACTTCGGTGCGGCCGCGAAAGCGATTGAGGCCGAACGTGCACGCATGTCGTCTCCAAAGCCAGTGGAAACTCCTGCGCCAGCCGCTTTCCGCGTGACCTGTTCCGAGCCGGAACGTGAGAGCGAAAAGGTCGACCAGCTCTACCAGGCGTTCTTGCAGGCCAAGCAACAGGCGGGAGAGCAGACCGGAAAGCTCTCACGCTCAAGCTTTAATGAGTTTGTTCTGAAAAAGACCAAAGACCTGCGGAAGCAGAAAAATTGCCGCGACGTCGAGTATGTGGTCGAAGTCGTCGACGGCCAGGTAAAACTCAAAGCCCTCGTCAAAGCTTGAGCTTACCGCGAATTTGTAATTCTCCCTCCAAGGTTCGGACCCGAAGAAAAGTTGCTTTTGGAATTTCGGCTTCCAGTTGAATTCTCCCCTTTTTAACCCGCATTCCGAAACTGGCGGCCGCGGGGATATATTAAGTCCCTGATTATCGTCAGGTCCCCGGTCGAAATCCAACCCCGTCGAATTGGCGCTTCGTGCGCCCCCCTATCGGCTGTGCAGTGCAAAAAGCCGCAGTACTTGGAACATGATCCCCGAACTTGGCGTGGTTTGCATCAGTCACGAGTCACCAGTCACTTTGCCGCCTCACTCGCTCAACTTCGGAATTGAGGCTAAACTGTTGTGCTTTTCTTTTTCGGGAGGAATACATGGCGGTGGAACGCGCGCTCATCAGCGTGTTTGATAAAACAGGAATCGTGGAGTTCGCGAAACGGCTCGCGGCGCTGCACATCGAAATTCTTTCGACGGGCGGCACCTCCAAGCTGCTGCGCGAAGCCGGCGTTGCCGTGCGCGATGTCGCCGATTTTACGGGATGGCCGGAGATGCTCGGAGGCCGCGTGAAAACGCTGCATCCAAAGGTCCATGGAGGGCTGTTGTTCCGCCGCAAACATGCCGAGGATCTGAAGCAAGCAGCGGAGCATGGCATCGCACCGATCGATCTTGTGGTGGTGAACCTGTATCCCTTCGAAGCAACCGCAGCGAAACAGGGTTTGGCGGCGGAAGAGCTGATCGAGAATATCGACATCGGCGGACCCACGATGTTGCGCTCCGCGGCAAAAAACTTCGAAAGCGTCACCGTCGTTACCGAGCCGGGCGATTACGGCCGAGTAGCACAAGAGCTAGAAGCGGCGCGTGAGACCTCCCTGGCGACGAGGCTCGAGCTCGCGCGGAAGGTGTTTGCGACGACTTCTCGTTACGATGGCCTCATCACCACGGAGCTGGAACGTCTATCAGCTGCGGCGGGTCATTTGGAATTGGGGGGGAAGCCGTTGCTGCCCGAACGGGTGCACATCGCTTTGCAGAAGAAAAATTCGTTGCGCTACGGAGAAAATCCTCATCAATGCGCGGCGCTCTACGTACCGGCGGGGAGCGCGCCTGCGGGGCTCGCAGCCGCAAAACAGCTCCAGGGCAAGGAGCTTTCTTACAATAATTACGTTGACCTGGAAGCGGCGCGAAGCCTGGCGGCCGAATTCAGCCAACCAGCGGCGATCATCGTCAAACACAACAATCCGTGCGGGACGGCCGAGCGCGAAACTCTATTGGATGCGTACTTGAAGGCGCTGGCCAGCGACCCGGTTTCGGCCTTCGGAGGCGTGCTGGCTTTCAACCGCGTGGTCGATGCCGCGACGGCAGAGGAGGTGGCGAAGCTTTTCGCTGAATGTATTGCCGCTCCGGGATTTGACGAAAAAGCGAAAGCGATTTTCGCGGCGAAAAAGAATTTGCGTTTGCTCGAGCTGCCGCCCGGCGGCCTCGAGCCCGAACCCGATTTGCAGCTCAAACGCATCTTTGGCGGAATGCTGGTGCAACAGCCGGACCTGGGCGAGATTAAAGAGGACCAGCTCAGGACCGTGACGAAGCGCGCGCCAACGGCCGCGGAGATGCAAACGATGCGTTTTGCCTGGAAGGTTTGCAAGCATGTGAAATCCAATGCCATCGTTTTTGCGAAGCACGGAGCGACGCTCGGCGTCGGCGCGGGCCAGATGAGCCGCGTGGATTCCGTCAAGCTCGCGGTGATGAAAGCGCAATCTTCGCTTGCCGGAAGCGTCGTCGCATCGGATGCGTTTTTCCCGTTCCCCGACGGCGTCGAAGAGGCGGCAAAAGCGGGCGCTGCCGCCGTGATTCAGCCGGGAGGCTCGGTGCGCGACAACGAGGTGATTGCCGCTGCCGACCGCCTCGGGATGGCGATGGTGTTCACTGGCATCCGGCATTTCCTGCACTAGTAAGCGGTTGCTCTGCCTTGCGCAATGCTCGATCGCGTCGAGGACGTCTGGCTTTACTTTGCTGCTGCGACGGATGCAACTTGCGGCCGATATCGATGCAACGCTATCCACACTTCCGATTCAACGCTTTTGAAATTCCTTGCATCTTAAGGAAGGGCGCGTTTGGGCCTTGGAAACGGCTTCATTTCACTTTTGACCGCGTTCCAGCCGCATGGGATACTTTTTGTTTCCGAGGCATCTATGAACCTACGAAGAATTAGCTTTGCCGCACTCCTCACCGCCTTTTCGGGCGCCATGGCCGGCGCCCAGACTTCTCCAGGCCTGCAAGTCCAAACGCATGCTCCGGCCCAATCCAAGGCCGATGCAACTACGCCGGAAACGCAAGCGGCTCCCTCTCCGCGCGCGGACGCCTATTACAATTTCGCGCTGGGGCATCTTCTCGAGCAGCAGTACGAGGCGACCAACCAGCCGGAGCTCGCCACGCAGGCCATCGATGCCTATAAAAAGGCCTACGCCCTTGACCCGAACTCACCGATCATCGGCGAACGCCTTGCCGAGATGTACTGGGAATCGCAACGCGTTCACGAGGCCATCACGGAGGCCCAGGAACTCCTCAAGCGCAACCCGAATGATGTGCCGACACGGCGGCTTCTTGGTCGCATCTATCTGCGCAGCCTGGGCGATCTGACCTCCAGCGCGCAGTCCGATATGGCGGAACGCGCCATCGAACAGTACCGCGAAGTCTACCGTCTGGATCCCACGGATTCGGAATCCGCGCTCTGGCTGGCTCGCCTGTACCGCCTGCGCAATGAGCACGATAAGGCCGAGGAAGTCCTGCGCAGCCTGCTCAAAGAAGATCCTGACAACGAAGCTGCCGTCGAACAACTCACGCAGCTTCTCCTCGATGAAGGCAAGTCCCAGGATGCCGTTTCACTCCTCGAAGGAATCACCACCCGCACGCCTTTGCCCGCGTTGCTCGACTTGCTTGGCGATGCGTATACGCAGACCCATGATCTGGCGAAGGCGGAAGGGGCTTACCGCAAAGCCGCGGAGCTGGACCCCTCCGAATCGAGCCACTTGCGCGGATTGGGCCAGACTCTGCTCGCCGAAGAAAAATACTCGGAGGCGCTCAAAGCGTATCAGAAGCTCGCGGACTTGATGCCCGACGATGCCGACGTGTATTTGCGGCTGGGTCAGATTTACCGGGAGTTAAATCAACTCGATCTTGCGGAACAGAGTCTTTTGAAAGCCCGGCAATACGAGCCGGGAAGCCCCGAAGTGATGTACAACGAGGCCATGCTGTACGAGGCGCAAGGACGTTACGACGATGCCATTCGCGTGCTGTCCGATGCCGTAACCGGTCTGAAGTCGGGATCGAAGGTCCTGCCGTCACGGCGGCGTTCGCTTGCTATTTTGTACCAGCAACTTGGGCAGCTCTACCGGGACGCGCAGAATTTTCCTGCCGCGATTAAGACCTACACAGAGCTGGGGAACCTCGGTGATGATGAGGATCGCCGCGCTCGGATGCTGATCATGGACACCTACCGCGCGGAGAAAAATTTGCCCAAGGCGCTCGAGGCGGGCAAGGAAGCTCTGGCAAAGTATCCCAGCGACCCTGGCGTGGTTACGTCCAATGCCTTGCTGCTGGGCGAGAACGGCCAGACGGACGAAGCCGTCAACATCCTTCGTGGACAGCTTACAAAGACTCCCGCGGATCGCGACACCTATTTGAACATTGCCCAGGTATATGAGCGCGGCCGTCGCTTCAAGGAAGCCGAACAGGCGGCGCTGACTGCGGAAGCGATACCAGGCGTGCCTCGCGATAACGAGATGGTGTGGTTTATGCTGGGAGCGATCTACGAACGTCAGAAGTTTTTCGACCGCGCCGAAGTCGAGTTCAAGAAAGCTCTGGAAGTGAATCCGCGAGACGCGGCCGTCCTCAACTACTACGGCTATATGTTGGGCGACCAGGGCATACGGCTCGATGAAGCGCAGTCGCTCGTTCAGCGTGCGCTGAAGGAAGAGCCGAACAGCGGCGCGTATCTCGATAGCCTTGGCTGGATTTATTTCCGGGAAAACAAACTCGCCGATGCCGAAGCCACCCTGCGCAAAGCCGTTGAATTTGAGGGCCACGACGCCACGATTCGCTCGCACCTGGGCGACGTGTACGCCAAATCCGGCCGGATGGATCTCGCCGCCACACAATGGGAGAAGTCACTGGAAGAATGGCGCCACTCGTTGCCGGAAGACGTCGAAAACGACAAAGTGGCGGAAGTGGAAAAGAAGCTTTCCCAGGTGAAGCACCGCGTGGCGCAGAAATCCTCGCCGCAAGACGTGAAACCGCAGTAACCCGCATGCGCGAAGTTCGCATCCCCGCGTTTGCCAAAATCAATCTGCGCCTGGAAATCATCGGGAAACGCCCAGACGACTATCACGAACTCCGGACCATTTTTCAGAGCGTTTCCCTGCAGGATGAATTGCGCGTGCGTGCTTCACGTCACTCGGGAATTTCGTTGTCGCTCCTGGGGAATGCCGCTCTTTCCCGGGAGCCCTTTCAGAAAAATCTCGTCTACCGCGCCGTCGATGCGCTCCGCCACGAACTCAAGATTCGCTCCGGTGTCGAGATCAAGCTCAGCAAGACCATTCCGGCGGGCCGTGGCTTGGGCGGCGGTTCGAGCGACGCTGCCTCTGCCCTTCTCGGCTATTTGCGCTTGACGGGCCGCAAGCTGCCGCTGCCACGGCTCCTCGAAATCGCCTCATCGCTCGGCGCCGACGTCCCCTTTTTCCTCTTTGGAGGCCGCGCCCTGGGTGTCAGCCGCGGCGATGAGATCTACCCTCTTCCGGATATCCCAACGCTCTGCGTACTCATCGTTTCGCCGCGCGACATTCATGTTCCCACTCTGGACGCTTACCGCTGGCTCAAGGCCAGCCCGCTGTCATTGACAAAAGGCCCCGCAGACCCTAAACTTTGGAAGTTCTGTGCTCTATGCTGGAGCGCGCAGGGAAGCGGCCTTTCCAACGATTTTGAGCGGCCCGTTTTCCGGCGTCACCCCCGTCTTGCTCAAATCAAGCGGGCCTTGCTCCAGCGAGGAGCTGCAGAAGCCTCGCTGGCGGGTAGCGGTTCGGCGGTGTTTGGAGTTTTCCCGAGCCCAGCGATGGCGCGCCGAGCCGCTGTTGGGTTTCCGGACGATCAGACCTTTGTTTGCGAGACACTCTCGCGCGACAGGTACGCTCGTAAAATGCAGGGCACTCGTTAACGTGGATTTGTGTCCTCCGTTTTTCCTCGGTTGATCCGCGGCGTCTCCACAGAACCGAATAGCTGACCGTTGAAAGCTGATCCGCGCGAAGCAGTGTGCGGACCCATAAGCTGATCTCATGGAGCGCGAGTGTCGTGAACGACGACCGGTTTAAAATTTTCTCGGGGACCGCGAATCTGCCTCTGGCAGAGAGCATCTGCGCGCATTTGGAAGTGCCCCTGGGGAAAGCTAAGCTCGGGCGCTTCAGCGACGGCGAAATTTATTTTCAGATCCTCGAAAACGTCCGCGGCGCCGATGTCTTCGTCGTGCAGCCGTGCTGCTATCCCGTGGACAACCACCTGTTCGAGCTGCTCCTGATGATCGATGCCTTCAAGCGCGCATCCGCCTGGCGCATCACCGCTGTGTTGCCGTACTACTGCTACGCCAGACAGGACCGCAAAGACAAGCCGCGCGTTCCGATATCCGCAAAACTCGTCGCGGACCTGCTCGAAACCGCCGGCGCAAGCCGCGCACTGACGCTCGATCTGCACGCGCCGCAGATTCAGGGCTACTTCGACGTTCCAGTCGATCACTTGTACGGCTCGCCGGTTCTCGTCGAACATTTCCGGCACTTAAACCTGCCGAATCTGACGGTGGTCTCGCCGGATGCTGGCGGCGTGGAACGCGCCCGCTTCTTTGCAAAAAAACTGGACGCCCCGCTGGCCATCGTGGACAAACGCCGCGTCGATGTGGACGTCAGCGAAGTCATGAACCTGATCGGCGACGTTCGCGGCCGCAGCACCCTGATCGTCGATGACATCATCGACACGGCGGGCACGCTCGTGAAAACCGCCGAAGCGCTGATGCGCGAGGGCGCAACGCAGGTTTTTGCGGCTTGCACGCATGCCGTGCTTTCCGGACCGGCCATTGAGCGCATCAAAAACTCCTGCATCACCGAAGTGGTCGCCACGGATTCCGTCCCGCTAGGTGAAGCCGCCAAGGGCATGGGCAAGATCAAAATATTGAGCGTCGCAAATTTGTTGGCGCGCGGCATCCGCTCGATCCACGAGGAGACTTCGATCAGCGAGCTGTTCATTTAGATTTAGTAGGACAGACACTCCTGTCTGTCGCCTTGAAGTTAGACATGAAATTGGCAGCAACGCGGGAACAGGAAAGCACCAACGAGAAATCCTGCTCCGCAAGAATTAGGGAAGGAATGAAAGTATGGCTCAGACTCAAATCATTGTAGAAGGAGCGCCCCGCTCCGATCGGGGCAAGAACGAAGCCCGCCGCCTGCGTCAAACCGGCAAAGTTCCCGCCGTGCTCTACGGCGGCAAAGGCGATGCCATCGCGCTAGCACTAAACACGAAGCAAATAGGAGCCATCCTCCGCTCCGAAAGCGGCCACAACACGCTCTTCCAGGTGGACCTGGCCGGCAAGCACGAGCCCGCCATCTTGAAAGATTGGCAAGTGGATCCCGTGAGCGGAAACCTGCTCCACGTCGATCTCCTCCGCGTTGCCATGGACGTTCGCATGCGCGTGAAAGTGCCCGTGCACACCTTCGGCGAGCCCGCCGGCGTCAAGCAGCAAGGCGGCGTCTTCGAAGTCGTCACGCGCGAAGTCGAAATCGAATGCTTGCCCGCTGAGATTCCGACAGAATTTAAAGTCGACGTCAGCGGCTTGATGCTCGGCAATCAGCTCCGTGCCAAAGACTTGGCTATCGACACCGCAAAGATGAAGCTGATCACCGATCCCGAACGCGTCCTGGCCCACGTCGTCGCTCTCAAGGTCGAAGAAGAGAAACCGGTCGAAGCGGTTGCCGCGGAAGCCGCCACGCCCGCCGAGCCCGAAGTCATCAAGAAGGGCAAGAAAGAAGTCGAAGGCGAAGAAGGCGCCGAGGCCGAAGCCAAACCGGAAAAGGCCGAAAAGGGCGAAAAGGGCGAAAAGAAAAAGTAATGCGGCAGTTTGTAAATCTCGGCGGCTGGCTGCATGCCGGCGGCTGGACAGAGGCCTATGCGGCTCATCGTCGGACTTGGGAATCCTGATCCGGAGTACCAATGGACGCCGCATAACCTCGGATTTATGGCCGTCGATGAACTGGCGAATCGCGCTTCGATTCGCGTCGAGCGGCCCGAAGGCAAGGCTCTCGCAGGCCGCGGCAAACTCGCAGGAGAAGATGTGCTTCTCACGAAGCCGCAGACGTACATGAATCTCAGCGGCATCTCGGTTCGCGAGCTGCTGGAAAAGTATGAGCTGGGTCCGGGCGATCTGCTGGTTCTGTGGGATGAAGTGCAGCTGCCTTTCGGAACGATTCGCATCGACCGCAAAGGCAGCGGCGGGAGTCACAACGGCGCAAATTCAGTAATCAGCGCCGTGGGGACTCAGGAGTTTTCGCGCATCCGATTGGGATGCGGGCCAGATCATCCGCTGAGCAGCCGCAAAGAATATGTACTGCGGCCGATGAGAAAAGCGGAGCTCGAAGTGGCCGCGGAGATGGTTGGCAAAGCCGGCGACGCCGTGGAAATGATTCTCGCGAAGGGAATCGAACCGGCAATGAACATTTTCAACCGGAAGAAACTTCCGGAGGCGGAAGAGCCGGAACAAGAGTAGGACCAACTTACCGGACTCGCGCGTGGGACGGATTTTGAAGTGCCGCCGATTACATCGGCGCAAAGAGGAAAGAGGTCATCATGGAAGAACGTCTGTACGATCTGATCTTCATCGCGCGGCCGGCCACGCCGGAAGACGAAATCAAGAAAGTGATTTCCGGCATCGAGCACACCTGCGCGGAAAAGGGCGGAAAGATTGAGAAGACCGAGCACTGGGGCACGCGCAAGCTCGCCTATCGCGTGGCCAAGCATCGCGAGGGCATTTACGTCTACCAGCAGATTCGCACTAATCACCCCGATCTGATTGCGGAGCTCGAACGCCGGCTCCGCGTCCAGGACGTGGTCATCAAATATCTGACCGTGCGCCTAGACGAAGATTTGAAGCGCCAGAAGAAGCTCGGCGGAAAGCGCGAACAACGCGCCGCGCGGCGTCCCCGACGCAGCGCCCCCGCTTCGGCTCCGGCTTCAACTCCCCCGGCGCCGCCGGCTGCGACTCCCGAACCGGCCGCGGCCAGTTAATTTTCGTCGCTCGTTTTTCGAATTTCGCTTTTCGAATTTCGTTTTTTAGGTTTCAGAGAGAAAGGCAGGATGGTATGGCAGAGGAACCGAAACAAGCACAGTCTCATAGTGGACCGCCGCGCCGCGAAGGTGGCTCGGGCGGCCATGGCGGACCCGGCGGCGGACATGGTGGTCCGCGCCGCGAAGGCGGCCCAGGCGGTGGAGGCCCGGGCGGTCCCGGCGGCCGTCCGCGCGGCAAGCGCCAATATTTCCGCAAAAAGAAAGTCTGCAAGTTTTGCGTCGAGAAGATGGACTTCGTCGACTACAAGCGCGCGGACATCCTCTCGCAGTTTGTCCAGGAACGCGGCAAAATTCTGCCCCGGCGCATGACCGGAGTTTGCTCACGCCACCAGCGCTGGCTCGGCGTAGCCATCAAACGCGCGCGCAACATCGCCCTGCTGCCCTTCGCCGGCAGCGCCGCGGGCACCCAGGGCCCGCGCCAGGTCGTTCCGCAGGCCGCTCATGCAGCGCCTGCCGCACCCGCGGCCACACCAGCACCAGCAGCTACGCCCGCTGCAGCGGTCGAGGCCCCGAAGGCTTAAAGCCTGCTCGGGCAAAGGTAAACAGGAGATTAGAGAGACAACATGCAAATTATTCTTCAGGAAGACATCGAAAAGCTGGGCCACCGCGGCGAAGTGGTCACCGTCAAGCCCGGTTACGCCCGAAATTTTCTATTGCCGCGCAAGCTCGCCATTGAAGCCAGCGTCGGCAACATGAAAGCGCTCGAACGCATCCGCACTTCGCTTGCGAAAAAAACGGCCACGGAGCTGGATGCCGCGCACAAACAGGCGGAGCTTCTCAACGGTGTGTCACTGAAGTTCACCCGCAAAACCGGCGAGAACGACCAGATGTTCGGCTCCGTCACTACCGCCGACATCGCCGAATCCCTCGCCGCCCAAAACTTCAAGATCGACAAGCGCCAGGTCCAGATCGCCGATCCCATCAAAGCTCTCGGCGAATATCCCGTCACCATCAAGGTCTTCCGCGACGTCACCGCCCAAGTAACGGTCTACGTCGCAAAAGAAGAATAATCCCAACTCGCTAGCCGGAGAGAATTTTCCCGTAGGGGCACGATACATCGTGCCCCTCTTTATTTTTTCCTCCAGCATTCCCTAACGCGGTGCCCTTGTGTATTTTTTCCTCGAACACCCCCTGACGAGGTGCCCCTCTTTCTTTGTCCACTCATTTCTCGGCCCCAAAAACTTTTGCACCGATTTCCGAAACCATGCACAGCCTCCCCCGTTGACGCTACACCTTCTTCCGCGCACAATGCCGCTTCAGCTTGCATGTAATTTGATTTTAATCTGAATCACGAAGCATCTGATTTTGTGGTCGAAAACTCCGCACTTGCCCTCGCGCGGAGAACGTGGTACAAAAGCGAAGAAAAGGCGAATAGCTAGAACTCCTTATGCCTGTTGATGCCACCCTCGAAAAACCTCTCCCGAACAATCTCGACGCCGAACGCTCCGTTCTCGGCGCCATTCTGCTCGACAATAACGCTTTAAACGCGGCCATCGAAAATCTCCGCGCCGAAGACTTCTTTCTCGATCAGCACCGCCGCGTCTTCACGCAGATGATTTCGCTCGGCGAAGCCCAGCAGGCCATCGACCTCATCACGCTCACCGAAGAGCTCCATCGCCGCGGCGATCTCGAAGCCGCCGGTGGCGCGCCGTACCTCGCTTCTCTTGCCGACGGCATGCCCAAAGTCTCGAACATCGAGCACTACGCCCGAATCGTCAAAGAAAAAGCGCTGCTGCGCAATCTCATTCACGCCACTCACAACATCCAGCAGCGCGCCTTCGAAGGCGAGGACGGCGCCGACACCATTCTCGACAACGCGGAATCTTCCATTTTCGCGCTTGCCGAAGACCGCGTAAAAGCCGGCTTGATTCCCGTCAAGGACATCGTCCGCGACAATTTCGAGCGCCTCGAAAAAATCTTCCGCGAAGGCAAAAGCATCACCGGCGTCCCCACCGGCTACGTCGAGCTCGACAAACTAACTTCCGGCCTCCAGTCCTCTGAACTCCTCATCCTCGCCGCCCGCCCTTCGCAAGGAAAAACGGCCCTCGCCTTGAATCTCGCCGAAAACATCGGCATTCGCGGCGGCCAGCCCGTCGCTATCTTCAGCTTGGAAATGTCCAAGGAATCTCTCCTCCAGCGCCTCGTCGCTTCCGTCGCCCAAATTGACGCCCACAAGTTCCGCACCGGGCATCTCAGCCGTGAAGACTGGCGCCGGATGACCGAAGCGCTGGGAACGATTTCTTCCGCGCCGCTCTGGATAGATGACGCCGGCTCCATCAGCGTCCTGGAAATCGGCGCAAAGGCCCGCCGGCTCAAGCGCGAGAAAGGCGGCTTGGCGCTCCTGATCGTCGATTATCTGCAGTTGATCACCGCGCGCGGCCGCTTCGGCAACCGCAATGAAGAAGTCTCCAGCATTTCGCGCAGCTTAAAAGGTCTCGCCAAGGAGCTGCAAATCCCCGTGCTGGTCCTCAGCCAGCTCACCCGCGCCCCGGAGCGCGAAGATCGCGGCCCCCAGCTCTCCGACCTCCGCGAATCCGGCGCCATCGAGCAGGACGCCGACGTCGTCATGTTCATCTACCGCCCGCACTTCTTCAAAAAAGACGCCCAGCCCGACGAGCGCGAACAAACCGAGCTCATCATCGCCAAACAGCGCAACGGCCCCACCGACAAAGTCCGCTTCGTCTTCCGCAGCCGCCTAACCCGCTTCGAAGAAGCCGCCCCCGACGCCTTCTCCCAATTCGCCCCCGACGACCTCTAAGCCTGCGCACGGCCTAGGCGCATCATCCATAAAGCATTTTAAAATAACACATTTCGCAATATAGCTGCGTATCTCATTATTTATGTATTTGCTTCTTGCATTCTACTTATTTTATGCTATTCTTATTTTGTTGCTGCCGGGAGAGGCTTTTATGGAAACACAAAAACTCAAGATCAAGGTTGGCGAACACGAGTTTGAGGCCGCGGGGCCGATCGACGTGGTTCAAGCTCAGTTCGCCGCTTGGAAAGAACTCATCGTCAATGCACCCCTGAAGGCGAACGAGCTTGCGGCTAAAACTGAACGACCGAACGAAAAGACCGCTCCCCAACTTCCGCATCTGGCATTGGACAGAATCATGAAAGTAGAAGGACGCGTAGTTTCACTTACCGCGCGAGCCGAAACACTGGACGAGACGGCGCTGCTCATACTCCTAGGGCAAAAAGAACTTCGCGGGAATCAAGAAGTAACTGGATCCGAGATCATGGACGGCCTCAGGCAATCGGGTTACGCAATTCCCCGTGCGGATACCTTGATGGACAGACTCTCCGCGGACGGAAATGTCATCACGGTTGGCGTACATCGCAGTCGTCGCTACCGCCTGAGCAATTCGGGACTGAATCTGGCTCTGACTGTTGCTCAGGCTGTACTCCAGACTGTTCCGTAACGAGCTTCGCTGAAAAAGCGAACCGCTCGACGTGGCAAGACGCCGAGCGGCAAGAAAGGAGGTGAGGCCAATGAGGCCGCCACCACAAGCTGAGTAGTTAACAAGCACGGACGAGGCCCGCACCTGAACCCCACAAATTCATTTTCGGGCTTCTTCCGCAAAAATACAACAGGATAAAATTAACAGACCGCTTTAATTACCAAAAGGCCGGGCCGCTTTCCGAGCTGTAGTTGCGGATCTGAAAAGTTGACAATGGCAAAGAAAATCCAGATTTTCGACGGACTGATGAAAGGCTTCCGAGATGCCATCGCCCGGAAAAACGGTCGCCTCGTCGCCCTCCGCGTTACGGAGATCTCTCGCATCAAACTGAAGCGTCCCCGATAGATTGATCTAGCGAAAGTACAAACACCTTTGCCGGATTCTTGGAGCTAGAATGCTGTAATTATTCGTTTCACTATCTTCGTAGTGCGACCGCGTTAACCCGCAAAGCATATCCGTGAACTGAATCCCGCGGCAGTATTGGCTGTCTTCCGGCTGCGTCTTAAGCAGTGTCTTCGAGTTCTTCACAAACCAAAGATCGATCTGCAAGTAATCGTGCAAGCTGTTCCCGCTCTGCACTTTAATTGACCTGGGGTCCGGCACCATCGTTACCTCTGCGTGTGCGGCCATTGGACCCAGGAGCATCAGTCCGATCATATAGTTGTACAGCTTATTGCTGTCGTTTCGAATGTGCTGCATGACGTTCTGTTTTTGCACCGTTATGCAATGCAATTCGATGTCGGAATGCTTCCCACACATTTTCCCAGCGAATTCGGCAAATTCTTTCCGCTCCGGCGTGGTCATATCCGACCATTTCTTTTCCTTCGAGGGGTCCCATCCAAACTTGACGTATAGCTCCTTCACTACCCTTTTGGGGAAATGCTTCTTCGCCGGTGTTACACAGAGCGCTCCAATAGTTAAGAATCGGCTGGACCCGCCGCCACGATATGGCGCGCCAAAGTTCCAACCTAAATCTCCACTCTCATCCAGGTACACAAGCCAGGACATTGGCTCCAATAAAAAAGGGACTCCGATTTTCGGAGTCCCTTGAGCCTACGGAATGGCCCCTAAGTCCGGCGCGCTTCCATCGCGCTTACGATACCCTTTTGGGGCGTCGCGGATGCCTCAGGATTTACCCATTCCTATGCTCAAGTATATCCGTTCTCGTCTCACCCTGCAATGATCGCAACAGGTTATAGACAAGATTTGCTAACCATATAAATAACACAGTAAAACCGATCTAAGCAACTTCTGTCGCCGTCCCCGCCCATATAATCTAGCCCTGCCACGATTTTCAGAGAGGCGTCTTTACCGGCCACGCGATCTGCCCGCCGCGCTGATAAGCCAGGTTGGCAATATGGCCAGCGCGAGCCGCGCTAACTCCTGTTTCAACTGGCGCGTTTGGCTCTTTGCGACTCCTGACACAATCGAAAAAATTCTCCATGTGTGAAACCGTTCCGTCCAGAAAGCTTTCTGCTCGCACAACCGGATGCTCTCTGCCCGATACGCCTTCATGATAGACGCTAAATCCGCTCCGGTTGAGCTTCAACGTCCCCTCCGTCCCCCGAAACTCCAGCCCGCCGTCGTCGATCGACGACGCCATCATCCCCTCGTACACCACATCGAATCCCGGATAGCGCAGCGCTGCCTGAACCGTGTCCGGACAATCCCATTGCTCGAAAATATACTTATCGCCCAGCAGCTGCGCGTCTTTGGGCGTGTCCGCCTTCATCGCCCACTGCGCCACGTCAATCCAGTGCGTGAAGAGATCGGTCATCGCCCCGCCGCCAAAATTCCAAAACCACCGCCAGTGATAAAATTTTTCTTCCGTAAACGCCTGATCGGGAGCGCCGCCAAGCCACTGCTTCCAATCGAGGGCCTGCGTATCGATGGGTTTGCGCAGCCTATCTCCCAAATAGTTTTGCCACCAATACGTCCTGACCTGCACCACGCGCCCCAGGCTGCCGCCCTGAATCAGATCCACGGCATCGCGAAAGTGGCTCCAACTCCGCTGCTGCATGCCGCATTGCAGGATCTTTTTGCTGGAGCGCACCGCCTTCGTCAGTATCGCGCCTTCCTCAATCGTGTGCGTGACTGGCTTCTCGAGATACACGTCTTTGCCGGATGCCAACGCCTCGACCGCCATGCGCACATGCCAATGGTCCGGCGCAGCGATTAACACAGCGTCGAGTTGCTGCTCGAGAACTTCGTGATAGTCCGCATGAGTGGTCACCGCGCCGCCAACTAAGCGTTGCTTGACGGCGTCGCGCCGCGGCCCGTACACGTCGCTCACGGCAACAAGTTGGTAACCGCCGACCTTGTCAGCGCAATTGAGCAGGTCGTTCATGCGGCCGCCAGTGCCGATCGCGCCGACGCGCAGCGTGTCGTTGGCCCCAAGCACTCGTGTTGCCGCCAGAGCCGTCAGCCCGGTCGTGACAATAAAACTGCGCCGATTCAGTTGATTTTGCATGGCGAGCATCTTAGCGATTGCCCTTCACTTTCGCTATACCATTTGGTAGAATTGTTCTCGGGCGAATTCCCGAATTTCTAAGAGAGAGCGGCAGCCATCCTGCCGCTCTTTCGTTTTTTTAGCTTGAAGGTTCGTTCACGGTTTCGCCTGGATTCTCGGCACTCTCCGTGAACTCTGAGCTCTCCGTGACCTCTGTGTAAGAATCCCCACGCTCCGTTACTAAGCTCCGCCACGGAGCGGCTCACTGGCTCCGAGCACTCGTACTTGCTCAATTTTGGCAGAACTCTAAGTCATTTATAATCAACATTTACAAGGCGCCCCACAAGCACTGATTATGAAGAACTTACAGAACTCCTAAGTCTTTTAGCAGCAACACTTACAAAAAAAGAGGGGGGAGGGTCCTCCACGTTCCTTCTCCGCCAGAGCGGCCTTCTGGTTGCATCATGGATGAGGGTTGTCATTTTCGCGGCATCCAAAGTGGCTGTCCGCCAGCGATGGCCGGATAGCGTAAACTGAGTTTTTCGGAAGGCCCATGGCAGGCACACAGAAGAGTCCCCGCAAGGAAGTGAGACGTCCGGTTTGGGCGGAAATTTCGCTGGGCGCGCTGACCGAGAATTTCCGTTCCATCCGCAAGTTCGTGAATCCCCCAGACGAGAAGCGCAAAGCGCCGCGAAAGGTTCTTTCCATCGTAAAAGGCAATGGCTATGGCCACGGTGGCCCGCAGGTGGCGAAAGCTCTCGAAAAAGCCGGCTCCGATTGGTTTGGCGTAACCTGCACGGAAGAAGGCATCGCCGTGCGCAAGGCTGGCGTTCGCAAACCGGTTCTCGTCCTCACCAGCTTCTGGCCCGGCGAAGAATCACGCCTCATCGAGCACGACCTGACCGCAGTAATCCACCGTTGCGAGCAGCTCAAGCAACTCGACCTCGCCGCCAGTCGCCGTAGTGGCCGGTCTTTAGACCGGTCAGCCGCCCGCAAAAAAATTTCCTTCCATCTGAAAATGGACACCGGCATGAACCGCCTGGGCATAGCGCCCAACGACGTCGAATGTTTTGCCGGCCAGCTCGCCAAGTGCAAGCATCTGGAACTCGGCGGAGTCTTCACGCACTTCGCCTCTTCCGAAGTTCTCACCAACACGCGAGTCGGCGAGCAGACGCGCCGGCAAGAAGAACGTTTTTACACGGCACTCGACCGTCTGCGCGCGCTCGGGATTGATCCCGGCATCGTGCACCTCGCCAACAGTGCCGCCATCGCAACGCGTCCCGAAACTTGGGCCGACATGGTCCGTCCTGGCGCGATCTTGTACGGCTATCATCCCGGCTACGACCCCGTGGAGCAGCGTCCGGAAATCGAAGCGCGTCTACCACTGAAACCAGTCATGAGCCTACGCACCCGCATCATCAATATTCGCAGCATTCCCGAAGGCGCCGGCGTCGGCTACAACGAAACATTCGTAGCCAAGCGCCCCTCGCGCATAGCCGTCCTAGCCGCAGGTTACGGCGACGGCATCCACCGCTCACTGGGGAATCGCGGCAGCGTTCTGGTGCGCGGTTCACTCGCGCCCATTGTCGGAATCATTTCCATGGACGTCACCATGATTGACGTCACCGCAGTACCACATGCCGAGATCGGCGACGTCGTGACCATCTACGGCAGCGACGGAGAGCGCGTGCTTCCTGCCAATGTCATCGCTCGCAGTATTGGCACGGTGACCTCTGACTTGCTGTGCGCCATAAGCCAGCGTGTGCCGCGCCTGTATTTTAAATAATGGATAACTCGAATTCTGCTTATTAATCCTTCAATCCAGTATTGACTCACGGCGATTGGCGGGGTATATACACCTCGGGAAGGCAAGGTGGCGTTCCCGTCCTGCACCAGATTAAGTTTCCCGCGCTCCTGCGGGAATGCGGCACCGATTTTGCAGTAATACGAAATACTGTGAGGTCGCATGAGCCGAACCGTTCCTGAATCGCTGCGGTATTTAAATTCTGCGCCGTTGCAATCATCCGATTCTGCCGCCGAAGAACGGGATAAAACGCCCGCTCTCCTTTCTGGGAGAGGCCTGGAATTTTGGCTCGTTCGCGTGTCCATCCTTGCTTGTGCTACAGCGCTCTGCTACAAGCTCGCGCCCTTTGGCCTGCGCGGGCTAGCGGCAGCAGGAGTGGGTTTCTCATTGGCGTTGGTAATCTTGCTTGTCGAACTGCGCCTCCACCAAGTCGGAATCGGCGGACTGCTAGGAGCCGCGCTTGGCATAGCCTGGGGATTATTTTCAGCTCTGATCGTATCTCTAATCATCTCGCGTACGAGTCAGCCGGATTCCACCAAGAACTTCGAGGAGTATGCCGCGCTCTGCGCGTTCGCTTATTTGGGACTGGTCCTGGGCTCGGAGAGAGGCGGCCAACTTAATGCCGCCTCTCTCGCGGCCGCCCCATCTGGACAATCCCCTGCCACCGAATCGATAAAACTGCTCGACACCAGCGTGCTGATCGATGGCCGAATCGCGGACGTTTGCGACGCCCACTTTCTCGATGGTGTACTGGCTGTGCCACAATTCGTCCTCCACGAATTGCAGCTCGTCGCCGACTCTTCCGATTCCCTGAAGCGCCAGCGCGGCCGCCGCGGCCTCGAGGTTTTGCAGCGCATGCAGAAAATGCCGCAAGTCGATGTGCGCATCCTCGAGCAAGAATCGTTTCAGGCCAGCGATGTAGATCACAAGCTGGTGGAACTCGCGCGGCGCCTGGGCGCGAAGATTGTCACCAACGATTTCAATCTGAACAAAGTCGCCACTGTGCAAGGCCTCGCCGTTTTGAACGTGAATCAGCTCGCCAACGCCTTGAAGCCCGTAGTGCTGCCCGGCGAGCCCATGCGCGTGCTTATTTTGCGCGAGGGCAAGGAGCCCAACCAGGGCGTCGCGTATCTTGACGATGGCACGATGGTGGTGGTCGACGGCGCGCGGCGTCTGATCAACAAGAGCGTCGATATCCAGGTCACTTCCGTTCATCAGACGACTGCCGGCAAAATGATTTTTGGCCGCTTGGATGAACGGTCGGAACAGTCAGCTTCCATGCCCCGCCATGCAGCCGCCGCCGCGGCTGGCCGAAGCGAGAGCATCGGCAATAGCCGCGCAGATTTTACGGGTCGAGTGGAAAACGGCTCGCGCCTTCCAGAGCCGCCGCAGATCGAACGTGGCCAGCAGTCCGTCTTCCCCGAACCTGACGTGGATTAGCCCTCACGCGCCGAGCAAGGGAATGTTCGCGCAGAGTTTGTAAGCGAAATTCTCTGCGAAAGTCCTCCTCTTTGCATTGTGAGCGCACGACCTCGGCCCATTTTCTGCGCGCTGCCATTCGCCTGGCAACCCGGCTTGAGGTACACTCTGAAGTTTGCGCCCCGTCGTTAGTTCCATCCGGGCGGGTCGCGCCTAAAATGAGCCGCATTGCCGCCATTCTCCCAGCCGCAGGTCTCGGCACGCGCATGGGCGCCGAGACGCCCAAGCAGTTTCTCGAGCTGGAAGGAACTCCGCTTGTCATACATAGCGTGCGCCGCATCGCATCCTGTCCGCTGGTCACCGACATTATCGTCGCGACGCGCGCGGATGTCGTCGAGTCGCTCGAGGAGCGCATCCGCGACGAAAGATTCATGCAGACTGTCCGCGTCGTGCGCGGAGGCGATTCGCGCCAGGACTCCGTCGCGCTGGCGCTACAGGAAGTTTCGGACGACACGGAGATCGTTCTGGTGCACGACGCCGTCCGTCCGTTTGTCACTCGCGAACAGATCGTCCGTGTAATCGAGGAAGCCCGCCGCTGCCAGGCAGCGATTCTCGGCATTCCCGCGATGGATACCGTGAAAGAAGTGAAGCGCGCCAGCTTGCCGGAGGATGTCGCGCTCATCACCGGAACCATCCCGCGCGAGCGCGTTGTGCTGGCGCAGACGCCGCAAGCGTTTTCAACGAAACTACTCAAGGAAGCGTTCGCGCGCGCCCAAGCCGATGGCGTCAACGCCTCGGACGAAGCCGGCCTCGTCGAGCGCCTCGGCCACGATGTCCACGTCGTACTCGGCTCGGAGCGCAACATTAAAATCACCAAGCCCGCCGACATGAGCCTCGCCCGCTTCTACCTCGAGCAGGAGCGCTCGAAGTGATCGGGATTTTCGAAAAGTCTTCTGACAAGGCTCGAGCTGCCCAATACTGGGCCTTTCTTGTCGCTCTTCGTGAGAATCAGCAAGAGGTCGGTTTGAATCATCTTCTTGCTGGAATTCAATGCGCCAATCCCGCGATGTTTACCGGTGTCGATCTCGGGCAACTTGGTTTTTCACCGCTCGACGTGAGCGATGTGGAGAAAGTCCAGCAAGAAATGCAGAAGCTTTACATGCGAGCCCAGATCTCACGCGCTGCGGAAAAGCCTGGTGAAGCACGCGCATTTTCTTTTCCCTTTTCCCCAGCGAGTAAGCTTGTGCTCGAAGCGGCGTCGGACGGCGCTAACTCCTTGGGCGCGCGAACCATTGGCACTCCTCACCTTCTACTGGGTGTTTTCAAAGCAGATTCCGAGATGCGTGCGAAGTTGGAGCGCGCTAAGCTTGGCGAATCTCGCATCCTGTCGTTCTGTCGGGATTACAAGGAGGGCGACGAGGGCGAGTCCATGTCAGAGCGCATTGACGGGATGCACGGTCGAAGATACCGATCTGGCATCGGCTACGATCTTCATCGCCTTGCGGAAGGGCGCAAGCTAATCGTTGGCGGAATCGAACTTCCGTTTGACAAAGGCTCGGTCGGACATTCCGACGGCGATGTTCTGGCGCATGCGATGTGTGATGCGTTGCTTGGGGCTGCGGGGCTTGGCGATATCGGAACACATTTTCCGGACTCCGATCCGAAATGGAAAGGCGCGAACAGCTTGCTGTTTCTCGAACACGCCAAGAAACTTCTCGACGAAAAAAAGTTTGTAATCGAGCATGTCGACGCCGTCGTTATCCTGGAAAAGCCCAAACTCGGACCGCACTTCCCGAAAATGCGTGAAGCGTTAGCGCGGGCTCTCGGCGTCTCCGTCGATCACATCCATCTCAAAGCCAAGACCAACGAAGGCGTTGACGCTGTCGGCCGCGGCGAAGCCATCGCCGCGCACGTCGTCGCCACGCTTTCCCAACGATGAGCGTGCTGTTCGTTTCAATCCACTACGCCAACGTGCGCTAGAATTTCGCCATGCCTCCGCAAGAAACTCCGAACGCTCCGTCTCCCGCTACGAACGCTTTTACAGCCCGCGACGTAGTCGAAATTCTGCGCGAGCAAAGCTGGCTCCTCGGTGACGCCACTCCCGCGCAGTTCGCATGGTGCGAAAGAGCCGCCGCGCTCCTTGGCGCTCAAGCGCCAGATCGTGGCTCGCTCGCCGATTTGCTGGAACTCGTTTTTCGCTACGACGCGAAAGAGACCCTGGCCAAAGTCGAGAGTCACTCTGTCCTCTCTCGCTATGCAGCTCGCGATGTGGTGCGCCACCTCGCGCTTCTCCTGCTCGATGGCGCGCCTCTCACCACGGATCGCTTCAAGGAAATCATCACTGCCTTGAAAGACCGCGTGGGCCTCGGCAGCCGCGAGCTCTTTCATCCCCTACGCCTGGCGCTGGCTGGCCGCGCAGGCGCAGGCGAACTCGATCGCGTGATCTTGCTTCTCGATGAAGCGGCCGCTCTTAGTTTTTCCGTGCCTGTCAAGTCCGCGCGCGAGCGCATCCTGGAATTCTGCGCGGCCCTCGACTGATTAGCGCCCGCGATGCTTCTTGCCTGGGTATGGCCGTTCCGCGAATCTTCTTGGCGGTCACGAAATTAGCCCAACTAGCATCTTCTTTTTTAGCTGTCGACTGTCAACTGTCGACTGTAGACTATCTTCTCTCATGGACAAGCTGACCGGGATTCACGCGGTACGCGAGGCGCTCGACGCTGGCCGCCCATTCGATCGCATCCTGATCGCGCGCGGGCGCCAGGACACCCGCGCCGAGGAAATCGTCCAGCTCGCCCGTGCGCGCGACATCCCTGTCCGCTTTGAAGACCGGGGCCAGCTCGATCGTCTCGCCGGCTCGAAAGATCATCAGGGAGTGGTCGCGTTGGCCGCTGCGCGCCCGCCAGCCACGCTCGAAAGCATTCTCGCCTCTGCAAACAAGGGCCCCGATCATGGAAGCAAAGGACTGATCGTTCTGCTCGACGGCGTCGAAGATCCGCACAATCTCGGCGCCGTCATTCGCACGGCCCTCGCCGCCGGCGCGCACGGCGTAATCATTCCAGAACGCCGCGCAGTCGGGCTGACGGACACCGTCGCACGCGCCTCAGCCGGCGCCATCGCACATCTGCCGGTCGCAAAGGTGACCAATCTCGCACAAACGATGGAAGAACTGAAGGAGGCAGGCTACTGGCTCATCGGCCTCGATGAACGCGCCGACAAAAGCTACACTGAGGCCGACTATACCTCTCCGGTAGGCATCGTCCTAGGGGGCGAAGGCAAAGGTCTGCACGATCTAACGCGCAAACGCTGCGACTTTATCGTGTCGCTGCCCACAACTGGCCCCGTGAAATCGCTCAACGTCTCCGTCGCCGCCGGCGTCGTCTTATTCGAGGCTCTGCGCCAGCGCCACACAAAATAGCACAGCGGCTCAGCCACCGGCGACCCGACCCACCGGGAGTTGGCTCATTTCACTTGACGCACCACACGCGTAGAATGATAGCGCTAGGTTCTGGGGCTTGGCCATCGATGACTCACATTTCGCCGGGGCTCCTGGTCCCGATCATATTGCTTTTTCTTCTTGCCTTCGCGCCCGCTGCGTCCGCTGGAGCTGCCTTACCAGTGGATGACCCTGACCTTGGGCACCTCACGATGAGCCACATTAACGTCCCGTGGCCCTCGCCGGAATCCCTGCTCGAAAACCTGCGTGCGAAGGATTATGCAATACGCGAAAAGGCGCTCAGCCTGGTTGGTGTTCCCCAAACAACGGAAGCCGCGAGCTCAGAGCCGCCCCAAGATACCGAACTGCGCTATGCGGACTTGGGCAGGGACGGAACCCAGCAGGCCGTCATTGGAGTGCGCATGGACACCATGCTTTACGGAGCTGTTGCCGTACAGGTTGGTAGCCGTTGGCATCGCATCGCTGCGTTTTCCTGCTGGTGCAAATACGAGTCTGGAGACCTGCTCGCAGGCTTCATTCAGATACAACCAGGTCCCGACGGTGGGGAGGAGCTCGTGCTTCGCGCAAGCGGTGGAGGAACAGGTGTCTACTCGCAAGAGCAGGCGCACTTTCGTTACCGTCGCGATGTACTACTCCTGGTGTTTGCCTTTGTAAGCCATCATAAGGAATGTGACCCCACCAAGCCTGGACCTTATTCTTGCGAAGTGCAAAGGCGCTGGTTTTACGTTCATTATTGGGGTACGGTCGCCGGTGGGGTACTTGTCGAATCGCGGCTGACACTTTTTCCCGACGCGGACCCCGAGGCAGAGCTCACCTCGATTCCCGAACTAGAACTAGCTCACGCAGAGAAATTCTCATGCAGGACATACAAATGGGACAAAGAGAAATTTCATTACGAGCCATTTGTTGCCCCAAACCCGTGTCATCCTCGAACTGCCACGAAGTAACTCAGACTTCTCTCTCCGTCATCATTCACGGGCGTCTGGCCGGTAAACGCCGCAATCTGAAATCGATCCCACACGCAAAATAGCCGCGGCTTTGAGTGCATGGCTAAAATCACAATTGTAAACTACTTGTCGTATTGGATCAGCGAGAAAACGTCCACGCCATTGAGTTTCGAGCGGCCGTTGAGAAAAGTCAGCTCCACAGCAAACGCGGCGCCTTCGATTTTTCCACCGAGCTTTTCCACAAGCTTTGTGGTGGCCGCAGCCGTGCCGCCGGTCGCGAGGAGGTCGTCGCAAATAATTACGCTCTGGCCTGGCTTTACGGCGTCTTCGTGAATCTCGAGCGTGTCCGTGCCATATTCGAGCGCATAGGAAATGCTTGCGGTTTTCGCGGGCAATTTTTTGGGCTTTCGCACTGGGACGAACCCGGCCCCCAGGCGGTACGCCAGTGCGGGCGCAAAAATAAACCCGCGCGCTTCGATACCGGCGACGACGTCGATCGTGCGGCCTTTGTAGTGGTCGCAAAGCCGGTCGATGAGCGTATGAAATCCTTCTTTGTCCTTCAAGAGGGTGGTCAAGTCGTAAAAAAGAATTCCCGGCTTAGGATAATCCGGCACTTCGCGAATCAGTTTCTTCAAGTCATCCATGCAAACCGCTCCTCGTCGCCATCATTCTCCTCAAGCGTCCGGCTCGATCACAAATCTCTTCTCAAACCGCGGGTTGGGCTGCGTTTCCTCTTCCCGAACACCGGACACGCTCGAAAATTGCGGCCCGCGCTCGAGCGCGCTCTTCAATTCATCCAGTTGGGCTGGCGTGCCCACGGCTAGCACTTCGACTCTGCCATCAAGTAGATTCCTCGCGTAGCCGCCGACGCGCAGCCTCTCCGCCTCGCGCTGCGCAAAAAAGCGGAAACCGACGCCTTGCACGATTCCAGAGACAAAATATCGCCTAGTTTGTTTCTCGTCGCCCACAAACTTCGGAATTGTAGCAGAGACCCCTCGAATTCTGTCGAAACCCTGGTTCGCGGAATCCTGCCGACAGCCGTAAGCTATGCCGCGTAGGACGGCCTCAATGAAGTGCGCTAAACTCAATCAGGTTCACGCGGATGCCGAGGCTGCTCTTCGGCGTTCTCCGCGCATCCTATTCGGTATAATGCCGCACACCGCACGCTCTCGGGCCTTTTGTTCCAACATCGTTTTGCGCTGTGCTTTTCTTGTTGGCGCGCTCTTCTTGTCGCGCGCGGTGTGCAGTGCGCAGCAAGGCCCGCTCACGCCTCCGCCGGATCACGACGTTCGCCGCATCGGCACGGAACCCGTGCCGCCAGCTCCACCATCCATTCCGCCGGAGGAAATCATCAAGCGTTTCTCGCAAAAAGAAGATGAGTACATCGCCGCGCGCGCCGGATATAGCTATAAAAAAACAGTCCGCCTTGAGGAATTCGGGCCCGACGGCAAACTCTCGGGAGAGCTTTCGCTGGTGATCGAAGGAAAGCCAGGCGCCGACGGCAAAATGTATGAAAAGACCGTCGAGCGGCCGCAATCCACGCTGCATTATCTGGAGATGGGCCCCGAAGATTTCCAGTCGCTCGCGCGCATGCCGGCTTTCCCGCTCACGACCAGCCAGCTTGCGAAATACGATCTGAAATACCTGGGCAAGGAACTCGTCGATGAAATTAACTGCTACATCTTCCAGGTGAAGCCCAAGGCCGTCGAGCGCGCGCATTATTATTTCGATGGCATCGTCTGGGTCGATGACGCATACCTCGAAGTAGTGAAAACCTACGGAAAGTGGGTCAACGACCTCGGCGACATGCGCTCTCCCACCATGCCCTTCTCGATCTTCGAAACCTATCGGGAAAACGTCGACGGCAAGTATTGGCTTCCAGACTACATGCGCTCCGACGACACGCTAAACCTCAAAGATATAAACGTCCCTGTCCGCCTGGTGATCAAGTGGACTGATTACAAACCGCTCGCCGCTGCGACGCCCGCGCCTGCGGCCGCACAGCCCGCCGCTCCGCCTAAACCCCAACCCTAAAGCCGCCCCCGGCTAGCGTTAGCACATATACTCTTAAGCGCTTCCGGCAATTCCCTGATCGACTGGAGCAAGAATTCCGGCCGCGCTGCGCGCAAGCGCTTTTCCGTGGGAAAGCGTCCAAGTACAGCGATCGCCCGCACTCCCGCGCTTTTCGCCATTTGCAAATCCTCCGGCGAATCTCCCACGTACACGCACGCGGAAGGCTCCAGGCGAAGTTTCTGCAAGGCCAGCCGAAGAGGAGCAGGGTGCGGCTTTTTTTCTGGCGTGTCGCCGCTGCAGACCCGCGCACCAAAAAGACGCGTGAGCCGGAACGCGCGCAATTGCCGTGTCACGCGATCGCGGTCTCCGCTCGTGACTAAACCCAAGTGATGCGCCCGGCCAAGACGCTCCAGCACTTGCCGCGCTCCCACGATGAGCCGCGGCGAATGCTTTGCATACTGTTTGCGCCACGCGCGATCGGCGGCGTCCCAACGCGCGCGGGGCAGCTTCGCGGCACGATACACGCGATACCAGTTTGGGGAGTAATGCCGCGCCAGCTCTTCGAGTCCCCACGGTATGCCCATTTCCTTAAACATGGCCAAATAGGCGGAGAAATCGGCTTCGTAGGAATCAACCAGCGTGCCATCCCAATCAAACAGCACTCCTTGCACAGTTTTAATCTTTGTGGGCGCCATCAGGACTTAGAGTAGCAAACCCATGGTCCAATCGGTTTGCCGAAAAGCAGTGAATCGAATTCCATTGCGGCGTCGGAGGCATCCAGCGCGCGTCACTTTTGTGGCTTTCCTGGCCTTCTGAGGGGCGCGCTTGGCAACACTTACTTCTACGCTTCTTCAGAACCCGAGGTTCTTTGACATCGTGAGCGGGGAGGTCAATGCTAGAAACATACCCACTGTTTCAGGGCTTCCCTCTAGAGGGAACGCAAGATGAAGATCCTTACTCTGAAGTTGGTCCTAGGGTCTTGCCTGTTTTCCCTCATTCTTGTTGGAAGCGCGCCGCCGTCCTTCGGCCGGAACGCAACCGGCGTGTCTGCGAACGAGATTCTAATCGGATCATGCTCCGCACTCGAAGGGCCGTCGCATTTTCTCGGCACAGAAACGGTGACTGGCGCGAAGGCCTATTTCAACCTTATAAACGACGAAGGCGGCGTGAATGGGCGAAAGCTAAGGCTCATCTCCGCCGATGACAGTTACGATCCTGCGAAGACCCAAGGGTGTTTTGACCACTTGATGAGTGAAAAGGTCTTCGCGCTGGGATTCTTTGTGGGCACGCCGAAAGCGGTCAAGTATGTCCCCATGGCCGATAGCGCCAAGATTCCATTGGTCGGCTTGTTCACCGGAGCGCAAACCCTTTATGTGCCGCTGCGCCACTGGGTCGTGAATGTCCGTGCGTCTTATTTCGACGAAACGCGCGAACGGGTTGACGGCCTCTGGAAGACTCTCGGATATAAGAGGATTGGCGTCATCTATCCCGATGACGCGTTTGGCGCCGCGGTTCTGGAAGGCGTTAAGATCGCTCTCAAAGCGCACGGCGCGGAACCTGCAGTCACGGCATCCTATCAGCGGCAAACTTCGCAGGTTGGAGGGGCAATCGATACTGTGCGTGGGGCGAACCCGGAAGCGGTGGTTGTTGTGGGGCCTGCAAACACGGTGGCGCCTAACCTCAAGCAGGCGCACGCCAAGGGTTGGAAGCCACTGTTTCTCACCGTATCGTTCGTCGGCACGGATGAGTTGATTACAGAAGCGGGTGCAGATGCGGAAGGCGTCGTCATCACTCAGGTCGTGCCGCCATATTACATGACGGAGTTCAAGTCCGTTGCACTCTATCGCCGCGCTCTAGGGAAGTATTTCCCGTCCGAGCAACCGAATTTCGTCAGTCTCGAGGGTTTCGTGAACGCCATGGTGATGGTCGAAGGGCTCAAACGTGCGGGGAAAGATCTGACGAGGGAAGGGCTGATCCGCGGCATCGAATCCATTCACGACCATGATTTAGGTCTCGGGCCAGAGCTGAAGCTCAATTATTCAGCGAAGGAACACAAAGGGTTCGACCACGTCATCCCCACGGTGATTCTTGGCGGGCGCGCCGTGCCATTCACAGATTGGTCGACGGCTGCGCCGAAATAGTTCGACGGAACTATTGGCTGTGTCTGCTTCCTTCCAGAATGAGTGCTGGCTTCAAAATTCGAGGTAAGAAACGAGCACAGGCAGGAACCACGCACAGGCAGGAGTGCCTGTGCTACTTGTGGGCGGATTCGGTTTGCTCGAAGGCGTGATAGGAAGAGCGGACTAGCGGGCCGGCCTCGACGTGTTTGAAACCCATGGCTTCGCCACGCACCTTGAATTCGGCGAATTCATCGGGATGAACGTAGCGGACGATGGGAAGATGTTCGCGTGTTGGTTGGAGGTACTGTCCCAGCGTAAGAATGTCCGTGCCCTGCGCGGCAAGATCCTGCAAGGTGGCTAGAACTTCTTCTTTCTCTTCGCCGAGACCAAGCATCAAGCCGGTTTTCGAGGGTACGTCGGGATGCGTTTGCTTGGCGCGGCGGAGCAGTTCGAGCGAACGCTCGTACAGCGCGCCTTTGCGGACCTGGCGGTAGAGGCGCGGAACGGTTTCCGTGTTGTGATTTAGAACGTCGGGCTTGGTGGCGAGGACGAGGTTGAGCGCTTCCCAATTGCCGCGGAAGTCAGGGATAAGCACCTCGACTTTGCAGCCGGGCACGCGGCGGCGAATTTCTTCGATAGTGCGCGCAAAAATGTGCGCACCACCATCCGGCTGGTCATCGCGGTTCACCGAAGTAACCACCGCATAGCGCAAACCCATGCGCGCGACGGCTTCGGCCACACGGAACGGTTCTTCTTCATCCGGCGGGCCGGCCGGTTTGCCGGAGGGAACGGCGCAAAATCCGCAAGCGCGCGTGCAGATGTCTCCCAGAATCATGAAGGTAGCCGTGCCGTGGTCCCAGCATTCGCCCATATTGGGGCAGCGGGCGCTCTCGCAAACGGTGTGCAAGTCCAGCGTGCGCATGATGCGTTTCAGATCCTGGTAACGGTCGCCGCCGAAGAATTTCACGCGCAGCCAATCGGGCCGCGGGTGGGATCCCGGCGAGGGCACTGGTATCAGCGGTTGATTCGAGATGATGTTGAACGGTGTGGCCATTGCGTCTGCCCGAATCTGCTATTTTACCTCATTGCGCATGCAGCACCAACCAAGCACTCTGATTGTCACGGCACGCGCGTAACCTTGTTGGGATCGCCGGTCTGATGGTCCTTAATTTGAAAGCGCAGAAATTCGTGCACGGCGGCGAGGGCTTCGGCGTTTTTGGTGAGGATGCGGATGCGTGCGCCACGCTTGGTGTCTTCAACTTTGTATTGAATCGCATCGCGCAGCCGCTTCATCGTCGCGGCGCCCGGCGGATTTTGCGCGTGAATCAGCATGGGTGCGGAAAAATCGCCCGCCTCAAACATTTTTGCAATGTGTCCGAAGTGCATGCGAATCTCATCACGCGTGGCCTTGTCGTCCGCGGTGTTGGCCTCTACCTCAATCGCGCCCCCATCGGTATATAGACGAAAGTGATGCGTGGCCTTGTCATGCGAAAAACCCATCACATGATCGCCGCGCTTGACAACGCCCTGATGGCCACTCGGTGGAGTATTCTCCTGTCGACTTGCCGCGGCCAAATGGCTTCCTTCCGTCGCGAGTTTCCCGGCGTGAGCCGGCCCAGGCAAGCCAAGCAGAACAATTGCAATTAATCTCACTGGATGCATTTTCCTCCGCGGGTTTCTAGCTGGACCTTCTGCACTTTATTGGACGGACGATTTGCGCGAACGGGGTGCCCCACTCGCATAATTCTTGCCATGCACCCTAGATGCGAATCGCCTGAAACTGCAGACCATCATGGCGGAGTACCTCTTGGCGCATCCATAGTGCAATTAAATCAGACGCTTCCGCGCGATACTGGCTAGTGCTCTTGTTGGGATTACTTCAGAAACTAAAGGGGCAAGAAAAGCCTAAACAAGGCACACGAAAGGAATTACAACGGTTGCCGTGAAGAGCGCACGAAATCGCGCAGCACGGTCACGTTCGGACCGTAGGCGCCGATGCGGCCGGCGTCCACGGGGAGGCCGAGGCGCTCAGCGAGATCGAGATCGACGCCGGCATCATCGAGTTCGGAAAGACTGAAACCCTGCGCGGGCAGCACGCGATTCAAACCCGTCGGATAGACGGGGCGTGGCGGACGATGACGCTGCCAGGGGCGGCGAGCCAGTTCGTAAAATTGCTGCCAATCGCGTTTGTGCCACGTCGTCATCGTTGTCTTTGATACGTCCTCTATCCCCGGTTGGATGCACGGAGCGGCCAGAAGGTTCGTCTCGAATTTGTCAGTCATCTTTCGAATCACCCGCGGCCCTTCTTTACCATCCATCTCTCCCTGGGGAGGTGGGCCGCCAGGCGCTCAACATACTTCACATTCGGCAGAGTGCGCCATTTTCCTTGCCTATTGTTTCAAACACGTTACCGGGTGATTTGTTTCGCGCAATGTACTCCTTGCAGCGAGGATTCTGCTTTGTGGCGAACGAGGCTGGGGGACGTCGGTTATGCGACGGGATACTATACGCAATGGCAAATATTTGCCAGGGCCATCTCGCCAGGCTGCAGCGCTGCTCCTCTGCTCGCACAAATAGCCTGGAACTCGGGCGAATCCCGAGTTCGCGAACACCGGCGTCGGACACGCCGGATCGTCCCCACTCTCTTAGACGAATTTCTGCCTTGAATGTTGCAGCCGGACGAACAGAAGTCAGGCACAGGGCTATCTCAGGATAATATTGAGGAAGGTTTCAAACGGCGTCCCGCGAGCAGAGTACGCCGCTACTTCATCCGGCGCTGCATAATCCCGAACGACTCATTACCAGCGGTTGCCGCGGTCTCCACGATCTCCGCCGCGTCCGCCACCACCGCCGCCATGACC